>Ga0247812_10000028_pt1 | contig 271921 bp, 245 predicted proteins | sample UWRJL149409B1_FD_178011 | JGI IMG/M metagenome (GOLD analysis project Ga0247812, IMG submission 178011) | Plant litter microbial communities from Arlington Agricultural Research Station in Wisconsin, United States - UWRJ-L149-409B-1 | ecosystem: Environmental > Terrestrial > Plant litter >... | reverse complement strand
ACCGGGATTCAGTCCCCAGCTTGAGGCCCAGAAGCTCTTCCGCTCCCGGCACCTTTGGGGTGACGAGTGATTACTCTACGTGCGCCACGCACACCCCGCAAAGCACCACGCATCCCGGGCGTGTCGCGTAGGCGTCAGCCGCAGTAGGTCGCGACGAATTGCGGCAACCCCGAGGCATCCGTCACCGCTGTCATCGCGGCGAGGTTGCTGGTGCGGTCGATCGCCTGGCTGGTTTCGACCGCGCCGACGAGCATGGCGGCCTGGTCGGCGATCGCGGTCGTGCCGGCCGCGGCCGATGCCGGGGCGATATCGGCGAGCTGCTGCCACCGGGCCTGGTAGACCCGCATCGCGTCGAGGGTCACCGCGATCGGGGCGATCTCGGTCGGCCATCCGTAGGCCTCGAGGTCGAGCACGCCCGGGGTCGCGGCGAGTCCGTCGCAGAGCGGTTGGGCCTCGGCCACCACGCGCGCGGCCGCCGCGTTCTGCTCGTTCACGATCGCGAGGCCGACCGCGCCGGCGCCGAGCAGCAGGGTGAGCACGATCGAGACGACGGTCGCGGCCTTGGCCACGGTCGTGGTCCAGTGGTGACGGTGACGGGTGACGATGCGCGCGGCGATCGTGACGAGGAGTCCGATCGGCGGTGTGACGACGGCCAAAACGAGGCCGATCCACTCGAGCACCGACGTGCGCGGCGTGACGCGGGCGGGTCGGTCGCCGAAGTCGAACACCTCGCGGGCCGTGAGCCGGCGAGGGGTGCCGGGCACGGTCGGCGGCGTCTGCATCGGAACCGGCGCCTGCTGCAGAAGCTGCACCTGCATCGGCTGCGGTGCCGGCATCGGCTGTTGCATCGGCCGCGGCACCGGTATCGGATGCGGCGGCGACATCGGCGTCGGCGTCGGCGTCGGGCCCGGAGCCGGCGGCGTCAGGTCACGGTGGCGGGCACGTTCGCGCGGCATCTCGCCGGTTTCCGACTCTGCCATGCCACTCCTCCGCTTGCGATTCTGACGAGAGCGTACTGATACTAAGTTTCAGTCACGTTTCGCGACACGCGCCTCGGCGGAATCGGTTCAGGAGATGAGCACGGCCGCGAGGGTCTTTTTGCCACGACGCAGGACGGCGTGACCGCTCGCGAGTGCGGCGTCGGTGAAATCGGCCTGATCGTCGGTGACCGTGACGTTGTTCAGGTAGACCCCGCCCTGGGCGATCGCGCGCCGCGACTCCCCCAGCCCCTTGGTGAGACCGGTGTCGACGAGCGCCTGCGCGATCGAGGTCGTCGTGGTCACCTCGGCCGACGGCAGTTCGGCGGTCGCGGCCACGAGCGTCGCCGCATCGAGGCCGGTCAGCTCGCCCTGCCCGAAGAGCGCCGCCGATGCCGCGATGGCCGCCTCGGTCGCGGCCGCCCCGTGCACAAGAGCGGTCACCTCGAAGGCCAGGGTGCGCTGCGCCTCGCGGCGGAACGGCTCGGTCGCCACGAGCTCTTCGAGCTGCTCGATGCGGGCGCGGTCGAGGAAGGTGAACACCTTGAGGCGCGCGATCACGTCGGCGTCGTCGGTGTTGAGCCAGAACTGGTACATCGCGTAGGGGCTCGTCATCGTGGGGTCGAGCCAGACGGCGTTGCCCTCGCTCTTGCCGAACTTGGTGCCGTCGGAGTTGGTGATCAGCGGTGTGCCGATGGCGTGCGCGGACACCGATTCGGAGCGACGGATGAGATCGGTGCCGCCGATGAGATTGCCCCACTGGTCGCTGCCGCCGGTCTGCAGGACGCAGTCGTACTGGCGGTACAGTTCGCGGAAGTCCATGGCCTGCAAGATCTGGTAGCTGAACTCGGTGTAGCTGATGCCGGCATCGGAGTTCAGGCGCGCGCTGACGGCGTCTTTTTTGAGCATGGTGCCGACCCGGAAGTGCTTTCCGATGTCGCGCAGGAAGTCGATCGCCGAGAGCGGCGCCGTCCAGTCGAGGTTGTTCACGAGTCGCGCGGCGTTGTCGCCCTCGAAACTGAGGAAGCGGGAGACCTGCCCCTGCAGGTAGCCCACCCATTCGCCGACGACCTCGGGGGTGTTGAGGGTGCGCTCCGCCGTCGGACGCGGATCGCCGATCAGGCCGGTCGAACCGCCGACGAGCCCGAGCGGCTTGTGCCCGGCCAGCTGCAGCCGGCGCATCAGCAGCAACTGCACCAGGTTGCCGAGGTGCAGGCTGGGGGCGGTGGGGTCGAATCCGCAGTAGTAGGTGATCGGGTCGCCGGAGAGCAGCTTCTTCAGCTCTTCCTCGTTGGTCGACACGTGCACGAGGCCGCGCCAGACGATTTCGTCCCAGATGTCGTCGAAGGAATCGTCGTTGCGCTGGGGAGTGGGAACCGGGGATGCTGGAGAAGACACGGATACAGGCTAGCGGAGCCTTCGGACACCGACGCCGTCAGCCCTGAAAGGTTGATCTGCTCAGATCACCCTTGTAGGGTTGATTTAGATGGTATCACCCCTGTGGACCTGATTGGAGCGCCCGTGATCGTCATCACCGCCGACCAGGTCGACAGCCGGTCGACCCCCGACCTCGCCGCGACCACCCTCGCCGCGATCAACGGCGAGTTCGGCGACCGCCTCGTGCTCGCCGCCGACCGCACGGCGGGCGACGAGATCCAGCTGCTCGCCGCCGACGGCCGCACCTCGCTCGACATCGCGCTCGCCCTCACCCGCACCGGACGCTGGAGCGTCGGGGTCGGGTTCGGACGGGTGCGCGAACCGCTCGGTCCGAGCATCCGGGAGACCACCGGCGACGCCTTCGTCGCCGCCCGGTCGGCGGTCGACCGGGCGAAGAAGAAGGCCACGAGGTTCGCGGTCGCGTCGCATCCGGGCCGCACCGGGGCACCCGACCTCGAGGCGCTCGTCGACCTGCTGCTCATCGCGCGGGCCAGGCGCAGCGCCGAAGGCTGGGCGATGCACGACCTCGTGCGCGGCGGGCTGAGCCAGGCCGACGCCGCGATACGGCTGGGCATCACCCCGCAGTCGGCGAGCAAGCGGGCGCGCGTCGCCGAGCTCAAGGCCGAGGAGTCCGCGATCGCGCCGCTCGCCCGCCTCGCCGACTCTCTCGACGCGGCCTTCTCCCCCGGGCTGGAGCCGAAGCTATGACCGCCGTCGCCCTCGCCTACTCGATCGTCGGACTCGTGCTGCTGTACGCGGCGGTCGTTCTGGCCTGGTTCGCCTCGAAGCCCGGCCGGCACTGGTTGGTCGTGCCGTGCGCCGTGCCGATCGTCGGCGCCGTCGTCTTCGCGCTCGTCGGGCTGCCCGTCGTGCACCCGGTTCTCGCGGTGTTCGCCGGGCTCGGCCTCGCCCTGCTCGGCACGATCGGCGGCAGCCCGTTCGTCTCGCTCGTTCTCGACCTCGCCACCCGCGGCAGTGTCACGCTCGGCACCCACGGCGGCATCCTCGTGATGTCGCCCGCTCCGGTGCGCGAGATCCTGCGCGGAGGCGCGGCCATCGGCTACCTCGAGCGCGCGGCCCTCATCGGGTCGGTGCTCGTCGCGCAGCCCGCCGCGGTGGCGGTGATCGTGGCGATCAAGGGGCTCGGCCGCTACTCCGAACTCGAGAACGCCGCGGCCCGCGAGCGTTTTATCATCGGCACCCTCGCCAGCCTGCTCTGGGCCGGCGCCTGCGCGGCGGCCATCGCGCTCACCTGGTAGCCGGCGGCCGGGCGGCGGGTTCGCGCGGCGGGTACACCCACGCGACGAGCACCACCGAGATCATCATCAGCAGGAACCACGATCCCAGCTTCGCTACCGACACGAGCTGCCAGCCGTCGGCCTGGTCGGGGTAGGCCCACGCGTTCGACCAGGTCGCGATGTTCTCAGCCAGCCAGATGAAAACCGCGACGAGCAGAAAAACGACGACCAACGGCATCCGCAATGTCGACCGGAAGACCGTGAACCGCATCCAGGTGGGACCGTAGACCACCAGCACCGCGGCCAACAGCAGGTACCGGGCGTCGGCGACGTAGTGGTGGGTGAAGAAGTTCAGGTAGATGAGCGCGGCGAGAACCGCCGTGATCCACCGGCGCGGGTAGCGCTCGAAACGCAGGTCGAACATGCGGTAGACCCGCACCATGTACGAGCCGACGGCCGCGTACATAAATCCGCTGTAGAGCGGCACACCGCCGATGCGCAGCAGGCCCTCGCCCTCGTAGATCCATGAGCCGACGTCGGTCTTGAACAGCTCCATGCCCGTGCCGACGATGTGGAAGATCACGATGACGCGCAGTTCGCGCAGGGTCTCGAGCCGGAAGACGACCATGAGCACCTGGATCGCGACGGCGGCGAGCACGAGGAAGTCGTTGCGGGCGAGAGCGGCGTCGGCCGGGTACCAGAGCTTCGTGCCGACGAGCACCGCGAGCATGGCGGCGCCGAAAATGCACGCCCAGCCCTGCTTCAGCCCGAAGACGACGAACTCGGTGAGGCCCGCGCGGGTTCCGCTCAGCGGCGACCGGTCGAGGAAGCGATGGGCGTACCCGTCGATCGCCTTCTCGACCGAGGTGAAGCGGGCCACGTCAGGGCCGCTTCTTCGGGGTGTGCGCCTTGTACGGCGAGACGGTCGGGTCGCCCGGGATCCAGAACCGCCAAGGGTAGTCGGCTCCCCCGCCGAGACCCGAGACCCCGGTGCGCGGACCGGAGCGATAGTCGGATGCCGCGGTCGCCAGTTCGAGGTGCGGATCACCCCCGGCGAGGTCGGCACCCCCGTCGGCGAGCGTGATGCCGAGGGCGACGGTGAGCCGGGCCGGTCCGCGCGCGAGATCGTCGGCCGTGCGCGACGTGTGCCTGCGTGCGGACGCGACCTCGCGCCCCGCCACGATCTCGCCGGCCCGGAACAGCACGGCGCTCGCGCTTCCCGCGGGCGAGCAGACCACGTTCGCGCAGACGTGCATGCCGTAGGTGAAGTAGGTGTACAGGTGCCCCGGCTCGCCGAACATGACCGCGTTGCGGTCGGTGCGGCCGCGGAACGAGTGCGACCCGGGGTCTTCGCCGACCCCGAGATAGGCCTCGACCTCGGTGATGCGCAGCGTCACGGCGCCGTTCACGAGGTGGGCGCCGAGCAGTTCGGGCGCTACCTCGACGGCCGGTCGGGCGAAGAACGCGCGGTCGAACATCTGCCCAGCCCCGGAGAGCCTAGAAGAACGGGATTCCGAGCACGACGGCCGCGACGACCGCCGCGACCACGAGCACGCCGGCGACCACGATGACGATCGTGCGCCCGCGGTTCGACATCGGGTCGTACCAGTCGAAGCGCGGCTTCTTTCCGTCGTCGTTCGTGTCGTCGTCGCCCGCCATGTCAGCCGACCACGTTGAGCGCGCGTACCCGCGCGGTGAGCGCGGCGAGTTGTTCGGCCACCCGCGCGGGGGCGGTTCCGCCTGCGCCGTCGCGGCTCGCGATCGAGCCGTCGACGGTGAGCACCTCGCGCACGCCGGCGGTGAGGTGCGGCGAGACGGTCAGATACTGCTCGTCGGTGGGTTCGTGCAGTTCGAGGTCGTTCTCCTCGCAGAAACGCACGAGTGAACCGCTCACCTCGTGGGCTTCACGGAAGGGGATGTGCTGCCGCACGAGCCAGTCGGCCACGTCTGTTGCGAGAGAGAAACCCTGGGGCGCGAGCACACGCATCCGCTCGGTGTTGAATCGCAGGGTCGCGACCATTCCGGTGAAGGCGGGCAGCAAGACCTCGAGGGTCTCGACCGAGTCGAAGACCGGCTCTTTGTCTTCCTGCAGGTCGCGGTTGTAGGCGAGGGGCAGGCCCTTGAGGGTCGCGAGCAGGCCGGTGAGGTTGCCGATGAGGCGGCCCGACTTGCCGCGCGCGAGCTCGGCGATGTCGGGGTTCTTCTTCTGCGGCATGATCGACGAGCCGGTGGAGAACGCGTCGTCGAGTTTCACGAAGTCGAACTCGCGGGTGTTCCAGAGGATGATCTCCTCGGCCAGTCGCGAGACGTCGACGCCGATCTGCGCGGCGACGAAGGCGAACTCGGCGACGTTGTCGCGACTCGCGGTGGCGTCGATCGAGTTCTCGGTCGGGCCCGAGAGGCCCAGTTCGCGGGCGACGAGCACGGGGTCGAGTCCGAGCGAGCTGCCGGCGAGGGCGCCGGAGCCGTAGGGGCTCGTCGACGCGCGCACACGCCAGTCGCGCAGGCGCTCGAGGTCGCGCACGAGCGGCCAGGCGTGGGCCAGCAGGTGGTGCGCGAGCAGCACGGGCTGGGCGTGCTGCAGGTGGGTGCGGCCCGGCATCACGGCGTCGATGTGGTTCTCGGCCTGGCTCGCGAGCGCGTCGATGAGCTGCACGACGAGGTGGCCGATGGCCGCCGCGTGGTCGAGCAGGTAGAGCCGCACGAGGGTGGCGATCTGGTCGTTGCGGCTGCGGCCGGCACGCAGTTTGCCGCCGAGCTCGGTGCCGGTCAGTTCGATCAGACCGCGCTCGAGGGCGGCGTGCACGTCTTCCTCGTCGTCGCGCGCCTCGAACGAGCCGTCGACGACGGCCTCGGCCAGTTCGCCGATCGCCCGCAGCATGCGGTCGAGCTCGTCGTCGCTCAGGTAGCCCGCCGAGGCGAGCGCCTTCGCGTGCGCGCTCGAACCGGCGAGGTCGTAGCCCGCGAGCTGCCAGTCGAAGTGGATCGACCGGCTCAGCCGCGCGAGTTCGGGCGACGGACCGCTGGCGAAGCGGGCCCCCCAGAGGGAGCCTTCGCCCGTCGATCCAGCGGTGCCGTCACCCTGTGTCATGCGCTTACTCGCTCGCCGCGTCGCGACGGGCCGAGATCTTGCTGGGCAGCGACCAGATCTCGATGAAGCCCTTCGACAGCGACTGGTCGAACGTGTCGCCGGTGTCGTAGGTGGCGAGGCTGAAGTCGTACAGGCTCTGGTCGCTCTTCTGGCCGGTGACGACCGCGCGGCCGCCCTGCAGCTTGAGGCGGATGTCGCCCGACACGTACTTCTGGGTGTGGTCGATGAAGGCGTCGAGGCTGCGCTTGAGGCCCGAGAACCAGAGTCCGTCGTAGACCAGGTTCGACCATTCGGCTTCGACGCTGCGCTTGTAGCGGTTGACGTCGCGCTCGAGGGTGAGGCTTTCGAGGGCCTCGTGGGCGGCGATCAGGGCGATCGCGCCGGGGGCCTCGTAGACCTCGCGGCTCTTGATGCCGACCAGGCGGTCTTCGACCACGTCGATGCGGCCGACGCCGTGCTTGCCTGCGACCTCGTTGAGCTTCTCGATGATCGCGAGGGGGCTGAGCGAGACGCCGTCGATCGCGACCGGGATGCCCGACTCGAACGTGATGACGACCTCGTCGGCCTCCTTGAACACCGCGGGGTCTTGTGTGTACTCGTAGAGGTCTTCGATCGGCGCGTTCCACGGGTCTTCGAGGAAGCCGGTCTCGACCGCGCGGCCCCAGACGTTCTTGTCGATCGAGTACGGGTTCTTGGCGCTCTGGCGGATCGGGAGGTTGTGCTCCTCGGCGTAGATGATCGCCTTGTCGCGGGTGAGCGCGAGGTCGCGCACGGGCGCGATGCTGGTGAGGTCGGGGGCGAGCGCGGCGACGGCGGCCTCGAAGCGCACCTGGTCGTTGCCCTTGCCGGTGCATCCGTGGGCGACGCTGTCGGCGCCGAGACGCTTCGCGGTGATCGCGAGGTGCTTGGCGATGACCGGGCGGCTCAGTGCCGAGACCAGCGGGTAGGTCTTCTGGTACATCGCGTTGGCCTTGAGGGCCGGCATCAGGAAGTCGGCGGCGAACTCGTCTTTCGCATCGACGACGATCGACTCGACCGCGCCGCAGTCGAGGGCGCGCTGGCGGATGTCATCCATGTCTTCGCCTCCCTGGCCGACATCGACGGCGAGCGCCACGACCTCTTTGCCCGTGGCGTCTTTCAGCCAGCCGATACCAACCGAGGTGTCAAGTCCGCCTGAATAGGCCAGGACGACGCGTTCCGCCATGTGTGTTTCTCCTTGGGTCAAATCATGAACAAGACTACCGGCACGGGCTTTCAGGTTCGCGCGCGCCGGAGGGGGCGGGCCGCGAGGTTCGAGACCCACGTGAGCACCCGTTCGAGCGGTCCCCGCCCGAGCAGCAGCGCCCAGATCGTGCAGAGCACGAGCGCACCGATGACGAAGGCGAGGTACAGCCCGTTGTCGCTCTGCGTGAAGGCGCTGTCGCCGATGACGGCGACGATGACGACGTGCGCGGTGTACGCGCTGAGCGCCATCGATCCGACGGCCGCGAGAGGGTAGAGCACCCGTCGGGCTACCGGGGCGGCGAGCAGGCACAGCGCGAGCACGGCCAGCGCGAATCCGGTGGAGCCGACGACCTCGAACGGGCTGCCGCTGTGCGGTTCGACCGTGGCGAGCAGCCCGATGTCGGGCGCGACGGGGGTGGTGCTCGCGCGCACCGCCTCGGCGGCCGCGACCCCGAGCGCGTAGCCGAGCACAGCGAGGCCCGCCCCGACCGCGAGCAGGCGCAGCTGCACGCGCCGCAGTTCGAGGTCGAGCCGGCCGACACCGAGGCCGACGAGCACGAAGACGATCCAGATCACCGCCGGGTAGTGCCCGGTCAGCAGCAGGTCGACGATCTCGCCCGGCGTCGGGAGCGTGAGCGAGGCGACCGCCGCGACCACGGGCGACACGACGGCGAAGACCGCCGCCGCGACGAACAACCAGCGCGGCCTCCAGCGCAGCACCGGGATCGCCGCGACGAACAAGACCGCGTAGACGGGGAGGATGATCGCGATGCGGGTGTCGAGCCAGACGAGGAAGAGGCCGAGACCGAAGATCAGCACGGCCCGCACCAGGATCCGGATGCGCGCGGCTCGCAGGTCGAGACCGGAGGCCGGGCGGGTGCGGCCCGAGATGATCGCGATCGAGACCCCGGCGAGCAGTGCGAACAGGATCGACGATCGCCCGTTGACGACGTCGAGCCAGGTCGCGGGCTGCGCCCAGACCAGCGGCTCGGTGATGCCGACGTGCGCGCCGTACATTCCGAGCACGGCGAGGCCACGCGCGATGTCGATGCCGACGATGCGCGTGGTTCTCGTGGGGGTTTCGATGCGCGGCCTCCTTCGTCGGGCGCTACTCAACCGGCAGACTGCGGCTCGACCGGCGGTCAGGCCGGGGTGCCGGCCCGCTCGAGCAGCCAGACCATCAGCGCCTTCTGGGCGTGCAGGCGGTTCTCGGCCTCGTCCCAGATGACGCTCTGCTCGCCGTCGATCACGTCGGCCGTGACCTCGTAGCCGCGGTCGGCGGGCAGGCAGTGCAGGAACAGCGCGTCGGGCTTCGCGAGCGCCATCAGCGCCGAGTCGACCTGGTAGGCGCCGAAGATCTCGACACGTTCGGCCTTCTCGTCTTCCTTGCCCATCGACACCCAGGTGTCGGTGACCACGACGTCGGCGCCGCTGACGGCGTCGGCGGGATCGGTGTAGAGCGTGACCGAACCGCCGGTGGTGGCGGCTACGGCGTCCGCGTCGCTGACCACCGTGTCATCCGGAGCGTAGGCGAGCGGGCTGGCGATGCGCACGTGCATACCCGCGACCGCTCCGGCGAGGACGTAGGACTGCGCCATGTTGCTCGCGCCGTCGCCGAGGAAGGTGACGGTGAGTCCGGCGAGGCTTCCGCGGTGCTCGCGGATGGTCAGCAGGTCGGCGAGCAGCTGGCAGGGGTGGAATTCGTCGCTCAGCGCGTTGATCACCGGCACGGTGGTCTCGAGCGCCATCTGCTCGAGGCCCGACTGCGCGTAGGTGCGCCAGACGATCATCGACACCATACGCTCGAGCACGCGGGCGGTGTCGGAGGGCGTCTCTTTGCCGCCGAGCTGGCTGTTGGCGGTGGAGATGATGAGCGGGCTGCCGCCGAGGTCGGCCACCCCGACCGCGAACGAGACGCGCGTGCGGGTCGACGACTTGTCGAAGATCACGGCGACGGTCTGCGGGCCGGCGAGCGGCTTGACCCGGTAGCGGTCTTTTTTGAGCTCGACGGCGAGGTCGAGGATCTCGAGCTGCTCGGCCTGGGTCAGGTCGTCGTCGCGGAGAAAGTGCCGGGTCATGATGTCGCCTCCAGGGCCTGGGTGAAGAGGGTGATGAATTCTGCGATCTCGGTGTCGCCCACGATGAGCGGGGGCGCGAGACGGATGCTCGTGTCGTTCGGTGCGTTGATGATGAGTCCGAGCTCGAGGGCCTTCGCCGACAGCGTGGCCGCCACCGGTTCGGTGAGGCCGATGCCGATGAGCAGTCCGGCGCCGCGCAGCTCTTTCACGAGCGGCGAGCCGATCGCGGCGATGGCCGCGCGCAGCTCGTCGCCGCGGCGGGCGGCGTTCTCGACCAGGCCGGCGTTCTCGATCTCGCCGAGCACCGCGTTGGCCGCGGCGGTCGCGAGCGGGTTGCCGCCGAAGGTGGAACCGTGCTGGCCGACGGTGAACAGCTCGGACGCCCAGCCGAAGGTGATGAGGGCGCCGATCGGCACTCCCCCGCCGATGCCCTTGGCCACGGCGATCGCGTCGGGCACGATGCCGTGCTGCTGGAAGGCGAACCAGGCGCCGGTGCGGCCCGCGCCGGTCTGGATCTCGTCGAGGATGAGCAGCACGCCGTGCTTCTCGGTGAGTTCGCGGGCGCGCTTCAGGTAACCCTCCGGCAGGTCGATCACGCCGGCCTCGCCCTTGATCGGCTCGACGACGAGCGCCGACACGTGGTCGCCGATCGCCGCCTCGAGCGCCTCGATGGTCGAGTCGATGTGGTCGATGCCGGGCACGGCCGGGTCGAACGGCTCGCGCAGCGCGGGCTTGCCGGTGAGCGAGACGGCGCCCATGGTGCGGCCGTGGAACGAGTTGTTGAGGGCGAGGATCGTCTTGTGCTGGCCGTTGCGGCGGGCGAGCTTGATCGCGGCCTCGATGGCCTCGGCGCCCGAGTTGCCGAAGTAGACGCGTCCGGTGTCGCCCGCACCGGCGATGCGGCTCAGGCGCTGGGCGAGTTCGATCTGCGGCGCGGTCGCGAAGTAGTTCGAGACGTGGGCGAGCGTCGCGGCCTGGCGGCTCACGGCCTCGACGAGCACGGGGTGCGCGTGTCCGAGCGAGTTCACGGCGATGCCGCCGAGGAAGTCGAGGTACTTCTTGCCGTCGACGTCCCAGACGTAGCAGCCCTCGCCGCGCTCGAGCATCGTGAGCGGCGCGGGCGACGAGCGCATCATGGCGTCGGTGAAGTCGGTGCGCCACTGTGCGGGCGCCGAGCCTGTCGAAGCGTTCATGCGGGTACTACCTCCGTGCCGATGCCGCTGTGGGTGAAGACCTCGACGAGGATCGAGTGCGGTGTGCGGCCGTCGATGATCGCCGCTTTCGCGACGCCGCCGGCCACCGCCTCGAGGCACGCGGTCATTTTGGGGATCATGCCCGACTCGAGGCTCGGCAGCAGGGCGGTGAGCTCGTCGGTGTCGATGATGGAGACGAGCGAGTCGCGGTTGGGCCAGTCGCGGTAGAGGCCGGCGACATCGGTGAGGATGACGAGCTTGGCCGCCCCGAGGGCGACAGCGAGGGCCGAGGCCGCCGAGTCGGCGTTGATGTTGAGCGACTGCCCCTCCTCGTCGAGGTCGGGCGCGATCGAGGCGATCACGGGGATCTTTCCCGCCGCCACGGCGTCGAGCACCACCGCGGGGTCGACCGTCACGACGTCGCCGACCAGACCGAGGTCGACGAGCTCGCCGTCGACGACCGCGCCGCGGCGGCGACCGCCGAACAGGTTCTGCGTCTCGCCCGACAGGGTGACCGCGAGGTCGGGCTGGTGCTCGTCGATCATGCCGGCGAGCTCCTGGCTGATCTGGCCGGAGAGCACGTCGCGCACGATGCCGATCGTCTCGGGTGTGGTCACCCGGTAGCCGCCGCGGAATTCGCTCTCGATGCCGAGTTCGGCGAGACGGGCCGAGATCTGCGGACCGCCGCCGTGCACGACGACGGGACGGATGCCGGCGAAGTGCAGGTAGGCCATGTCTTCGGCGAAGGCACGCTGCAGCTTCTCGTCGACCATGGCGTTGCCGCCGAACTTCACCACGATGATCGAGTCGTGGAACTGCTTGAGCCAGGGCAGCGACTCGATGAGCACCGCCGTCTTGGTCGCGACCTCGAGCTCTGCCGCTTTTCTGAACGCGCCCATCAGCTGGAGTACGCGCTGTTCTCGTGCACGTAGTCGTGCGTGAGGTCGTTGGTGAGGATGGTCGCCGTCGCGGTGCCGACCTTGAGGTCGATGAGCACGTGCGTCGCGCGCGGCGTGAGATCGACCTCGTCGACGGGACGGTCGGGTTCGCCCGACCGGCAGACTCGCACGCCGTTCATGCTGACGTCGACGTCGTAGGGGTCGAACTCGGCGGTCGTGGTTCCGATCGCGGCGAGCACGCGACCCCAGTTGGGGTCGTTGCCGAAGACGGCGGCCTTGAACAGGTTGTTGCGCGCGACCGACCGCCCGACCTCGACGGCGTCGTCTTCGCTCGCCGCGTTGATCGTCTCGATCGAGATGTTGTGGCTCGCACCCTCGGCGTCGGCCTGCAGCTGCGCGGCGAGGTCGGCGCACACGGCGGTGACCGCGGCCGTGAAGACCTCGAGGCTCGGCGTGACGCCGGATGCCCCGCTCGCCAGCAGCGAGACCTGGTCGTTGGTCGACATACACCCGTCGGAGTCGAGCCGGTCGAACGTGACGCGCGTCGCCGACCGCAGCGCGGCGTCGAGATCGGCGCTCGTGAGACGCGCGTCGGTGGTGATGACGACGAGCATCGTGGCGAGGCCGGGCGCGAGCATGCCTGCACCCTTCGCCATGCCGCCGACCGACCAGCCGGCGCCCTCGACGACACTCTCTTTCGGCTTCGAGTCGGTGGTCATGATCGCGAGGGCCGCGTCGTGGCCGCCGTCGGTGCTGAGGGCGGGGATCGCGGATGCCACGCCGGCGAGCACCTTGTCGCGGAAGTCCTGGCCGCCGACGCCGATGAGGCCGGTGGAGCAGACGAGCACGTCGCCCGACGAGACGCCGAGCCCGGCGCCGACCGCTTCGGCGGTGGCGTGCGAGGTCTGGAAGCCGAACGCCCCCGTGTAGCAGTTGGCGCCGCCCGAGTTGAGCACGATCGCCTCGACGATGCCGTCGGTGATCACCTGCTGCGACCAGATGATCGGGTTGGCCTTGGCGCGGTTCGACGTGAAGACGACAGCCGCGGCCTTGTCCGGTCCGAGGTTCTGCACGACCGCGACATCCTGCTTGCCGGTGCTTTTGAGTCCGGCGACTACGCCGGTGGCGACGAATCCCGCCGCATTGGTGACGCTCACGGTGCTACTCCGTTGCTGCTGAGCCCGGTCGTTTCGACGAAACCGAGGGCGATGTTGGCTGACTGGATGGCGGCACCCGCGGTGCCTTTGACGAGGTTGTCGATCGCGGTGACCGTGACGACGCGGCGGGTGGCCTCGTCGACGGCGAGACCGATGAGGGCGGTGTTCGCGCCGACGGTGTCGGCGGTGCGTGGGAACTCGCCGGCGGGCAGCACGTGCACGAACGGTTCGTCGGCGTAGGCGGCCTCGAACGCGTCGCGCACCTGCGCCGCGGAGACGCCCGGCTTCAGCTTCGCGGTCGAGGTCGCGAGGATTCCGCGGCTCATCGGCACGAGCATCGGGGTGAACGAGATGCCCACCGCGCTGCCGCCGGCCAGAGTGAGGTTCTGCACGATCTCGGGCGTGTGACGGTGGGTGCCGCCGACGCCGTACGCCGACGCCGAGCCGAGGATCTCGGCGGCCAGCAGGTTCGTCTTGAGGGCCTTGCCGGCACCGGAAGGGCCGACGGCGAGCACGGCGACGAGGTCGTCCGCCTCGAGGAGGCCCGCTCGGATGCCCGGCGCGAGCCCCAGGGAGATCGCGGTGACGTTGCATCCGGGCACCGCGATGTGCGTGGCCCCGACGATCTCGTCACGGTGCTTCGATCCGTCGGCGTGCACCAGCTCGGGCAGGCCGTAGGTCCAGGCGCCGAAGTACTCGCCGCCGTAGAACTGCTCCCACGCGGCTTCGTCGGTCAGACGGTGGTCGGCGCCGCAGTCGACGACGAGCGTGCCCTCGGGCAGCGCGGCGGTGATCTCGCCCGATTTGCCGTGCGGCAGGGCGAGGAAGACGACGTCGTGGCCCGCGAGGTTCTCGGGGGTGGTGGCGACGAGGGTCAGGTGCGCGAGCGAACGCAGGTGCGGCTGCAGCGCGATGAGCGGCTGCCCCGCGTTCTGGAACGCGGTGACGGTGGTGACGGTGAACTCCGGATGCGCGGCGAGCAACCGCAGGAGCTCACCCCCGGCGTAGCCGCTAGCGCCGGCGACGGCAACGGAAAGTGACATGACTCAACCTTAATCAGTGGGGACGAGGGGATGAGGCGGCGGCGAGGTGGACGGGGACCGGTGGACGGTCGAACCTGTCGTTTCTCGACGCCTAGAGTCGCTCGGAGGTGGCACGACGTCGCAGCCCGAAAGACAGCGCGGAGCTGATCGGGACTGCGTTGCGAAGAATGGCCACCTGCCGACTGTAGCAGCGCCACACCTGTCGGCCGAATCCTCGATCGCCCTTTGTCGCGCCGAGCCCTCGTCGCTAGCGTGAACGAGCGGTCGCATCCGCGATTCGACTCTTGTAAGGAGACCCCATGTCAGACCTCGATTCGCTGCTGAAGCAGATCCCCATCGACCAGATCGCGAAGAAGCTGGGCGTCGACGACGACGTCGCGCGCGACGCGGTGGAGAAGGTGTTGCCGACCATCGTCGCCGGACTCTCGGCGAACTCGAAAGACAAGGCCGGAGCCGCCTCGCTCGAAAAGGCGCTCTCCAAGCACGAGGCGAGGCGCACGCCGAGCTCGGTCGACGACATCGACACCGACGACGGCGAAAAGATCGTCGACAACGTGTTCGGCGCGAACAAGACGAAGGTCGTGTCGGCGGTGAGCACGACCGCGAAGGCCGACGAGTCGGTGATCGCGAAGATCCTTCCGATCGTCGCGCCGATCGTGCTCAGCTGGCTCGCGTCGCGTTTTCTGGCCAAAAAGACGGATGCTGCGGGCTCGGCCCACGGCGGGATCGGAGACCTGCTCGGCGGCCTCTTAGGCGGCGCGACCGGAGGCAAGGGCGGCGGGGGCGACGTTCTCGGCGGGCTGCTGGGCGGCGGCAAGAGGTAGCACTGCTCGAGCCGTCCGTTTGCGAGAACCGCACCTTCCGGTCGCCCGGGAAGGTGCGGTTCTCGCGAATCGGGCGTTACTCGCGCAGGGTCGCCCCGAAGCGCGACGCGGCGAGCGTCACCGCGGCCGTCTTCGCGTCGGTGGCCTCGGCCGCGGTCAGCGTGCGGTCGGGCGCGCGGAAGCGCAGCGCGAAGGTGAGCGACTTGGTTCCGGGCTCGATGCCGGTGCCGCGGTAGTCGTCGACGAGGCGTGCGGTCTCGAGCAGCGCACCCGCGCCCTCGATCACGACGGCGAGCACCTCGCCCGCGGGCACGGTGTCGGCGACGACGAGCGACAGGTCCTGCGTCGCGGCGGGGAACGACACGATCGGCGTCGGCGTGACCTCGTCGGCGGTGCTGCCGATGAGCGCGTCGAGGTCGACCTCGAGCAGCGCGACGACGCGTGGCAGGTCGCGGTCGTCGGCGATCGCGGGCAGCAGTTCGCCCGCGTAGCCGACGAGGACGCCGTTCGACCACAGCTCGGCCGTGCGGCCGGGGTGCATGGCCTGGTGGCTGCCCTGGCGCACGGTGATCGACGCGCCGACCGAGAGCGCCAGCTGATGCGCCGCGCCGATCGCGTCGGCGAGTCCGGTGTGCACGGCGGGCAGGCCCGGCTGCTTCACCACGGCGTCGCCGAGGTAGAGCGCGCCGACGTGCCACGGCTGCGGCGGGATGCCGGTGTTGAGCGCGAGCAGGGTGTCGGCCGAGGGGCGCTCGTTGCCGACGGGCAGCGGTCCGCTGCCGTACGCCTCGCCGCCGACCGGCTGGAAGACCAGTCCGATCTCGTACAGCGCGAGGTCGGTGAGTCCGCGGCTCAGGTTGCGGCGGGCCGCGTCGATGAGTCCGGGCAGCACGCTCGTGCGCATCCAACCGAATTCGCTGTCGAGCGCGTTCGCGAGCTTGATCGCGGGCACGGTGCCGGCCACGGGCGAGCCGAACAGGTCGTTGCTCGCGCTCGTGACGAACGGGTAGGAGAGCACCTCGGTGAGGCCGCCGCCCGCGAGCGCGTGCGAGGCCGAGCGACGCAGCTGCTGCGAGCGGGTGAGGCCGCGACCGGGGGGCGCGACCGGCAGCACCGACGGGATGCGGTCGTAGCCGACGATGCGCGCGATCTCCTCGACGAGGGTGGCCTTGTCGGTGAGGTCGGGTCGCCAGGTCGGCGGGGTGACGGAGTAGGAGCCGGATGCCACGGAGAGCTCGGCGCCGATCGTGGTGAGCGACGACTCGATCTCGTCGGGCGTGTAGTCGACGCCGATCAGCTTCGCCGCGTAGTCGAGCGGGAGGTCGATCGAGGCCGGGGCCGGGGCGGCGTTGTAACTCGAACCGAGCGTGTCGACGGTTCCGCCGGCGAGCTCGACGAGCAGCTGCGCGACGCGGGCGGCCGCGGGGGCGGCGACGGCGGGGTCGACGCCGCGTTCGAAGCGCTTCGCGGCCTCGCTCGGCAGCTTGTGGCGACGGGCCGTGCGCGCGATCGACACGGAGTCGAAGTTCGCGGCCTCGATGAGCACGTCGGTGGTGCCGTCGTTCATCTCGGTCTTGGCGCCGCCCATCACGCCGGCGAGCCCGATCGGTCCGGAGTCGTCGGTGATCAGCAGGTCTTCGACGTGCAGCGAACGCACCTTGCCGTCGAGGGTCTCGAACGTCTCGCCCTCGGTGGCGCGGCGCACGGTGATGCCTCCGGCGAGCGTGGAGAGGTCGTAGCCGTGGATCGGCTGGCCGAGCTCGAACATCACGTAGTTGGTGATGTCGACGGGCAGCGAGATCGAGCGCACGCCGGCGAGGGCGAGGCGCGCGACCATCCACGACGGGGTCGGACGTGTGGCGTCGATGCCGCGCACCACGCGCGTCTCGAACACCGAGACGCCGTCGCGCCCGCGGATCGGCGCGCTGTCGGCGATGGTGACCTCGAAGCCGGTCGCGGAGCCCGTCGAAGCGCGCCCTCCGACAGGCTCAGTGGCCGAGCCGGCCGCGGAGCCCGTCGAAGCGGGATCGCGGAAGGCTGCGCCGGTCGAGTGCGAGTACTCGCGGGCGACGCCGCGCATCGACAGCGCGTAGCCGCGGTCGGGTGTGACGTTGATCTCGACGGCGAAGTCGTTGAGGTCGAGCAGCGCGAGCGCGTCGGCCCCGGGCTCGGGGTCGAGGCCGAGGTTCTTCAGCAGCAGGATGCCGTCGTGTTCTTCGCCGAGGCCGAGTTCGCGCGACGACGCCATCATGCCGTCGGAGACGTGGCCGTAGGTCTTGCGCGCGGCGATCGGGAACGGACCGGGAAGCACCGCGCCGGGCAGCGACACGACGACCTTGTCGCCGACCGCGAAGTTGTGGGCGCCGCAGACGATGCCGCGGGGCTCGTCCTCACCGACGTCGACCTGGCACCAGTTGATCGTTTTTCCGTTGGTCTGCTCTTCGGGCGTGAACTCGAGAACACGGCCGACGACGATCGGGCCGGAGAGGTCGAAACCGTGGAAGCCCTCCTCTTCGAAGCCGACCTTGACCAGCGCGGCGTGCAGGTGCTCGACCGAGACGCCTTCGGGCAGGTCGACGTACTCGCCGAGCCAGCTGACGGGGATACGCATCAGACCACCATTCCGAACTGCTGGCTGAAGCGGATATCGCCCTCGACCATGTCTCTCATGTCGTTCATGTCATTGCGGAACTGCAGCGTGCGGTCGATTCCGAGACCGAACGCGAATCCCTGGTACTCGTCGGGGTCGATGCCGGCGGCGCGGAGCACGTTGCGATTGACCATGCCGCATCCGCCCCACTCCACCCAGCGCGCCCCGCCCTTGGCGTTGGGCTGCCAGACGTCCATCTCGGCGCTGGGCTCGGTGAACGGGAAGAAGTTGGGGCGCAGACGGATCTGCGCGCCCTCGCCGAAGGTCGCACGGGCGAGGTGTTCGAGGGTGCCGCGCAGGTGCGCCATGGTGAGCCCCTTGTCGATGGCGATGCCCTCGATCTGGTGGAACACGGGGGTGTGCGTGGCGTCGAGCTCGTCGGTGCGGTACACGCGACCGGGCGCGACGACGTACACCGGCAGTTCGCGGCCGAGCAGCGAGCGGATCTGCACCGGGCTGGTGTGCGTGCGCAGCACGAGGTGGGCGTCGACCGGGTCGACGAAGAAGGTGTCCTGCATGGCGCGGGCAGGGTGGTCTTCGTCGAAGTTCAGCGAGTCGAAGTTGAACCACTCGTTCTCGAGTTCGGGGCCCTCCGCGACCTCCCAGCCCATGCCGACGAAGATGTCGCTCATCTTCTCCATCAGGAGCGAGATCGGATGACGCGCTCCACCGTTCCAGCGGAGCGGGACGGCGGTCACGTCGACGGCTTCGGCCGCGAGCTTCGCGTTCTCCTCGGCGACGGCCAGCTCGGCCTCGCGCGCGGCGATCGCCTGGTTCACGGTGCCGCGGGCCTGGCCCATCAGCTTGCCGGCGGCGGCCTTCTGGTCGCCGGGCACGCCGCGCATCAGCGCGTTGAGCTTCGCGAGGGTCGATGCCTCCCCGGTGTGGGCGGCGCGGGCGAGCTTGAGCTCGCTCACCGTCGTGGTGGCTGCGACCGCGGCGAGGGCGGCGGTGGTCGCCGCCGCGACGGCGTCTTCGGTGATCTCGGTGGGTTCTGGCACGAGACCCAAGTTTAGACGGAACCTCTAGAGCGAGGCGCCCGCTCCCCCGCCCATGCCCGCATCGGGCACGCGCGACATGTCGACGAGGGCCTCGTCTTTGTTGCGCGGCTTCTTGCCGCCGCCCCGCGTGTAGCCGCCCGCGGTGCGGCGGGCCACGATGCGCGCGACCCACGACAGCAGCAGGTTGAGACCGAGGTAGATGGCGAGCACGATCACGAACAGCGAGAAGCGGTAGGTCTCCCCGTAGTAGTTGACCAGGTAGTTCATCGTCTGGCGCAGCAGTTCGGGGTAGGCGATCACGTAGGCGAGCGAGGTGTCTTTCAGCAGCACCACCAGCTGGGCGATGATGATCGGCAGCATCTGGCGGAACGCCTGCGGGAACTCGATCTTGAGGCGGGTCTGCAGCGGGGTGAGCCCGATGGCCAGTCCCGACTCGCGCTGGCCCTTGGGCAGCGAGTTGACGCCGGCACGGAGGGCCTCGCCGATGATCGCGCCGTTGTAGATCGCGAGACCGAGCACACCGGCCCAGTACGAACCGGTGCTGAACACCAGCAGGATGAACAGCATCAGCAGCAGCACCGGGATGCCACGGAAGAACTCGAGCAGGATCGACACCGGCACACGGATCCACCGGGTCGCGGAGATGCGGCCGAAGCAGAACAGCATGCCGAGGATGAGCGCGCCGATCGCGCCCGCGACGAACATCGCGAGCGTGGCCTGGACGCCGCGGCCGATGCCGAGCCAGAGCTGGACGTCGCTGAAGATGTCCCAGCGGCTCGGGTCGAGCAGGCTGGGCTGCACGTTGCCGTTGATCGAGACACGCGGTGCGGCGAGGGCGACGACGACCCAGGCGGCGAGCCCGAGGATCAGCACGATGCCGATGACGGAGATGATGCGGGAGAGACGGCGGGCCTTGGGGCCGGGGGCGTCGTACAGAACGGAGGAACTCATCGCAGGATCGCCACCTTCTTCTCGATCCGGGCGGCGATCTGGCCGAGCGGGATGGTGATGATCAGGTAGAAGGCCGCGACGGCGATGAGGATCGCGATGACCGCGTCGCCGCGCACGTTGATGACGACGCGCGATGCGGCGAAGAGCTCGACCACGAAGAAGCCGCCGGCGACCGACGTGTTCTTGGTGAGAGCGATGAAGACGTTGATGAGCGGCGGCACGACCATGCGCAGCGCCTGGGGCATCACGACGAGGCGCAGGGTCTGGCCGAAGCCGAGGCCGATGCTGCGGGCCGCTTCGGCCTGCCCGATCGGCACACCGTTGATGCCCGAGCGGATCGCCTCGGCGAAGAACGGCGAGGTGTAGACGGCGAGGCCGACGGCCGCGAGCGGGAAGTAGTCGGCGCGGATGCCGAGGTAGGGAACCACGACCGCCATGAAGAAGAGCACGAGGGTGAGCGGGGTGTTGCGCACGATCTCGGTGTAGAAGGCCGCGAATCCGCGGAACGACGCGACGGGCGAGATGCGCATCGCGGCGACGACGATACCGAGCGCGAGCGCGGAGATGCCGGAGATGATCAGGAGGCTGAGCGTTCGCCCGAATCCGTCGAGGAATACGGGAAGGTTCTCGATGACGGCATCCATAGCCCACCTCCCTTTCTGGTTGCTTGTGCGGTACGTGTGGCTGTGCAATGGCCCGCGCGGCGAACCGCGCGGGCCATTGCTCAGGTGCTGATCTGGGTCAGCGCGTGTAGTTGTCTACAGCGGGCGGCTCCGGAAGGTCGAGGACCTTGCCGGCGGTTGCCTCCCAGGCGGCTTCCCAGTCGCCGTCTTCGTACGCCGCGGTGAGCGTGTCGTTGATCCAGGCGCGGAACTCGTCGTCTTCGAGCGCCAGGCCGATGCCGTAGGGCTCGGCGGTGAACGGGTTGTTCACGACCTCGAACTCGCCCTCGTTCTGGTCGGCGAGGCCGGCCAGGATGACGTTGTCGGTCGAGACGGCTACGACGGCTCCGGTGCGGAGGGGCTCGAGGCAGTCGCTGTATCCGGCGGCGGGCAGCACGACGGCGCCGTACTCGGCGAGGTTCTTCTCGGAGGTCGAACCGGAGACGCTGCAGACGTTCTTGCCCGCGAGGTCTTCGGGGCCTTCGATGCCGTCGGGGTTGCCCTCGAGCACGAGGATGTCCTGGCCGGCCTCGTAGTAGGGGCCTGCGAACGAGACGACCTCTTTGCGGGCGTCGTTGATCGTGTAGGTCGCGATGACCAGGTCGACCTGGCCGCTCTGGATGAAGGGCTCGCGGTTGGTGGAGACGGTCTCGGTCCAGGTGATGCCGTCTGCGGGGATTCCGAGCTTGGCAGCGATGAGCTTGCCGATCTCGACGTCGAACCCGACGGGGTCACCGGTCGGTCCGGCCAGGCCGAAGAGCGGCTGGTCGAACTTGGTGCCGATGGTGATCTCGCCGGCCTCGTTGAGGGCGGCCATGGTCGTTCCCTCGTCGAAGCTGACGTCCTCTTCAACGGTTGCCTCTGGTGCAGTCTCAGCCGAGTTGGTGCAGGCGCTGAGCGCGAGCACGCCGGTGAGGGCGATGGCTGAGATCATTAGACTTTTTTTGAGTCTCATGGTTTCCTCCTGGTTGCTGTGTTGCTGTGTTACTCGCCCACCGATTAGTGGGTGAGGACCTTCGAGAGAAAGTCTTGCGCTCTCGTGCTCTGGGGGTCGGTGAAGAACTTCTCGGGGGTGGCCTCTTCGACGATCGAACCGTCGGCCATGAACAGCACGCGCTGTGCCGCCTTGCGGGCGAAGCCCATCTCGTGGGTGACGACGACCATGGTCATGCCGTCTTTGGCGAGGCCGACCATCACGTCGAGAACCTCGGTGATCATCTCGGGGTCGAGCGCCGAGGTCGGCTCGTCGAACAGCATGACCTTCGGGTCCATGGCGAGCGCGCGGGCGATGGCCACACGCTGCTGCTGGCCTCCCGACAACTGCGAGGGCATCTTGTTCGCCTGGTTGGCGACGCCCACCCGGTCGAGCAGCTCCATGGCGCGCTTGTTGGCGTCGGCCTTCGAGCGCTTGCGCACGTTCGTCTGGCCGAGGGTGACGTTCTCGAGGATCGTCTTGTGCGAGAACAGGTTGAAGCTCTGGAACACCATGCCGACGTCGGCGCGCAGCTTCGCGAGCTCGGAGCCTTCGGCGGGCAGCGGCTTGCCGTCGATCGAGATGGTGCCGCTGTCGATGGTCTCGAGACGGTTGATCGCCCGGCAGAGCGTGGACTTGCCCGAACCGCTCGGCCCGATGACGACGACCACTTCACCACGGTGGATCGTGGTGGTGATGTCTTTCAGAACGTGGAGTTCTCCGTAGTGCTTGTTGACGTGGTCGACTACGACGAGAGGTTCCATGACCCCACCCAACCACACGGGTCGGGTGGGGTACAAACTTGAACGAACTTCTTAACTAAGTTGAAACAATCACGCGAGGCGCTGCGAGAAGGCGCTTTCGTACAGGCAGACGGATGCCGCGGTCGCCAGATTCATCGATTCCGCGTGTCCGTAGATCGGAACGGTGATCGCGCTGTCGGCCAGGGCGAAGTGCTCGTCGTTCAGTCCGCGGGCCTCGTTGCCGAACAGCCACGCGGTCGGCTTCGCGAGCACGCCGTTCGTGCGGGCCTCGAGCAGGTCGTCGCCCTTGATGTCGGCGGCGAGGATCTGCAGGCCGTAGCCCTTGACCTTCTCGATGACCGTCTCGAGGTCGGCCGCGATGGCGACCGGGATGTGGAAGATCGATCCGGTGGTCGCACGCACGACTTTCGGGTTGTAGAGGTCGACGCTCCGGCCGGTGAGGATGATCGCATCGGCTCCGGCGGCATCCGCTGCCCTGATGATGGTTCCCGCGTTGCCGGGGTCGCGCACCTCTTCGAGGATGGCGATCAGCTTCGGCTCGCTCGCGAGGATGTCTTTCAGCGAGGTCGGGAACTGCTTGCAGACGGCGATGATGCCCTGCGGCGTCACGGTGTCGGCCATCGAGTCGAGAACGTCTTCTGTCACGAATTCGACCTCGAGGCCGATCTCGTCGGCGATTCTCGCGATCTCGGGGTACTTGTCGAGGGCGGTCGGGGTGGCGAAGAGCTCAACGAGAAGCTCCGACCGGTAGGTGAGGGCTTCGGTTACGGCTTGGGGGCCTTCCAAAAGGAAAAACCCGGTCTGGGACCGGGCGTCTCTTTTGGCAAGCTTTGCCACGCCGCGTACTCGAGGGGAGCGCGGGTTGTCGATCATGCCGCCAGTTTAGGCGGCGAAGCGGGTCTTTAACTGCCGCCGCGCTGGTGCTCACGAGGAGCACCAGCGCGGTGACGGGATAAAGCTTGCGACTACGCCTTGACCTTCGGGGCGCTGGTGTCGGCCGGGAGAGCAGCCTTCGCGGTCGCGACGATCGCGGCGAACGTGGCCGGCTCGGTGATCGCGAGGTCGGCGAGGATGCGGCGGTCGACCTGGACGCCGGCCAGGTTGAGTCCCTGGATGAGGCGGTTGTAGGTCAGGCCGTTCGCACGCGACGCGGCGTTGATGCGCTGGATCCACAGGCGACGGAAGTCGCCCTTGCGGGCGCGGCGGTCGCGGTACGCGTAGACGAGCGAGTGGGTGACCTGCTCTTTAGCCTTGCGGTACAGGCGCGAACGCTGTCCGCGGTAGCCCTTTGCGCGCTCGAGGATTACGCGACGCTTCTTGTGAGCGTTTACTGCTCTCTTGACTCTTGCCATTGTCTTATTCCTAAATTCTTGGGTTCGCCGGGGTCGTAGTCGGAACTACTTGCCGAGAAGCTTCTTGATCATCTTGGCGTCGGCGGGTGCGACGAGGCGGTCCTTGTTCAGGCTGCGCTTGACCTTGCTCGACTTGACCTCAAGGTTGTGTCGCATGCCGGCGCCCTGCTTCTTGACCTTGCCGGTACCGGTGAGCTTGAAACGCTTCTTGGCGCCCGAGTGCGTCTTCTGCTTAGGCATCTTTATCCTCTTTCGTTGGTGCTTCTACATCTGTAGGTTCTGGGGAGACCTCTTCGGTCTCGTCGTCGCCGTCCGTGGCATCCGTGCTGGATCCCTTGGCCGGCTTGTTCGCGACGCGACGTGCCTCGGCCTCGGCCTTGGCGGTCGCCTTAGTCTTGAGCGGTCCGATGACCATGACCATGTTGCGGCCATCGATCGTGGGGCTCGACTCGATCGTGCCGAACTCGGCGACGTCTTCGGCGAAACGCTTGAGCAGGCGCACACCCTGGTCGGGACGCGACTGCTCGCGGCCACGGAACAGGATCATCGCCTTGACCTTGTCGCCGGCGGCGAGGAAGCCCTCGGCACGCTTGCGCTTGGTCTCGTAGTCGTGCACGTCGATCTTCAGGCGGAAACGAACCTCTTTGAGGATCGTGTTCGCCTGGTTGCGGCGTGCTTCCTTGGCCTTCTGGGCCTCTTCGTACTTGAACTTGCCGTAGTCCATGATTTTGGCGACGGGAGGCTTGGAATTGGGAGCAACCTCAACCAAATCCAGGTCGGCCTCCTGGGCAAGTCGAAGTGCCACGTCAATGGCAACGACACCGATCTGCTCTCCGGCGGGTCCGACGAGTCGGACCTCCGGTACGCGGATTCGGTCGTTAGTACGGGGATCGCTGATGCGGGACTCCTTTAGATCTTCTGGTGGCCACGCCGCCCGACGGATGCCGGGCAGGCACTAGAGATAAAGAATCACGCGTGCGGTTCAATGCGACGCCAACACCCTGTTTGTCTACCTCTGCGCACGCTTGCACGCACAACTTCGGCGGGGTGTAACTACCCGGTAACCTTGAGAAGCGGTTGACGGGTGGGAGAATCTCCACTTTCGTATCGGGGCAAGCCCCGAAGCCTGCACAAGAATAGCAGACACCGCGCGAAAAGACGAAGGATGCACCGAATGAGCGAGCCCTACTCCCACGATCACGCCTCGAGCTCCGCCCTGCACGGCGGTGACGGGCACGATCACTCGGGCGGTTCGCTCGATCCCGACGTCGAGATCCGCGACATCGGCGAGGTGCCGGCGATCGAGGTCATCAACACGGTCGCCATCCACCTTTTGAGCGCGACGGCCGTCAAACTCGGACTCGCCGACGAGCCCGACGCCGAGATGCAGATCGACCTCGACGAGGCTCGCAAGCTCATCAACGCCCTCGCCGGACTCGTGACCGCGAGCGCCCCCGACCTGGGCGACCACCACGCCCTCGCCCTGCGCGACGGGCTGCGCACCGTGCAGCTCGCGTTCCGCGAGGCGTCGTCGATCCCCGACGCCGTGGGCAAGGGCCCCGGCGAGAAGTGGACCGGCCCGGTCAACTGACCCGGCACGGCTACAGTTCGGGCGTTGGGCTACAGCGCGCGCTGTAGCCCAACGCCCAAACTGGCGCCCTCCTGCGTGGAGCGCGGGCGGTGTCGGCGGGCGGTGCGACACTGGGCGAATGGACCCCATACTGTCGTTGCTCCTCGGCCTGCTGCTCGGCGTGATCCTGGGTGCCGTCATCGGGCTGCTGGTCGCACGCTCCCGGTCGAACTCGCCCGCCACGGTCGCCGTGCTGAGCGAGCTCAAGGCCGAGGCGGCCGCATCGGATGCCACGGCTGTCGCCCTGCGCGAACAGGTCGAACAACTGCTCGCGCACCAGCGCGCCGCGCAGCAGAGCCGGGACGCCGACAACCGCGTGCTGCAGGCCCTCTCCCCCGTGCAGGAGACGCTGCGCACGATGCAGCAGACCGTCGCCGACCTCGAGGCCCAGCGCAGCCTGCAGCACGGCCAGCTCAGCGAGCAGCTGAAGAACGCGACGGAGTCGGAAGAGCGGCTGCGCGGCACGGCCGAGTCGCTCGCGTCGGCGCTGCGCAACAACGGCACCCGCGGCGTCTGGGGCGAGACCCAGCTGCGCAACGTCGTGCAGGCGGCGGGGCTCATCGAACGGGTCGACTTCGACGTGCAGCACTCCGTGCTCAGCGACGCCGGAGCCGGGCGGCCCGACATGGTGATCCACCTGCCGGGCGGCAAGAACATCGCGGTCGACGCGAAGGTGCCGTTCAGCGCGTTCCTCGAGGCGTCGCAGATCGCGGTCACCGCGACCGGCGACGAGGGGGCGCGACGCGAGGCCCTGATCAAGCAGCACGTGCGCGTCGTGCGCGGCCACATCGACACCCTCGCGAGCAAGGCCTACTGGGCCGGTCTCGACGCGAGCCCCGAACTCGTGATCGCGTTCATCCCGAGCGAGTCGCTCGTCGCCTCGGCGATGGAAGCCGACCCGAGCATCATGGACTACGCGTTCGGCAAACGCGTCGCCCTCGCCTCGCCCGTCACGCTCTGGTCGGTGCTCAAGACCGTGGCGTTCAGCTGGCAGCAAGACGTGCTCACCGACGAGGCCAAGAACCTGTTCGACCTCGGCAAGGAGCTCTACCAGCGCCTGTCCACGCTGTCGGAACACGCCGACAAGCTGCGCCGCTCGATCGACTCGACGGTGTCGAGCTACAACCAGTTCGCGAACTCGCTCGAGTCGCGGGTGCTGGTGTCGGCGCGCAAGCTGAACGCCCTCGACGAGTCGAAGGTGCTCGGCGCCACCGTGCCGCTCGAGGCGACCGCGAAGCCGCTGACCGCCGTCGAGTTCGACCGGCCCGGTCTCGATCTGCCGGCGTCGCCCGACGAACTGGGCGAGCGCGCGAGCTGACCGGAGCGGTGGCCCGCCGGCGCGCTGGCCTGCCGGCGCGGTGGCTGCCGCCGCGGTGGCCTGCCGGTGCGCTGACCTGCCGGCGCGCGGATCTGCCCGCGCTGGCCCGCCGGCGTGCTGGCCCGCCGGCGCGAGGTGCGTACGGATGGAAGCCGGCTCGGCGCATCCGCGATCTTCGTCCCGCCGCGCCCCGTCGACAGGACGGCGCGGCCGGCCGGGTGCCGATTGTCCTGTGGGGCGTGCGTCGACGCGAGAACTTCCTGTCGAGACGTGGCGGGTCAGGCCTGTTCGTACGGGTTGCTCCACGGCGGGCGCACGGTACGCACGAACGAGTAGCTCACGACCGCCGGGTTGTGGGTCTCGAAGGCGTGGAACGTGCGGCGACCGCTGACCGTGGTGCCGATGATCTCGAGCGTGAGGACCGGGGATCCGACGGGGAGCCCGAGCAGTCCGGCGAGCCGTTCGTCGAGCACGGCGACACCGGGGGTCGCGACCTCCCAGACGATCGACTCGCCCCAGACGCGCTCGGCCAGCGTGAAGACCGACTCCCCGCCGAGCGCGCCCTCGGGCATGTCGAACGGCAGCGCGACGGTGTTCTCGGCGACCATGGCCGGCACGCCGTCGGCGGTCCAGCGCTTGAGCACGCGGTACGCGGTGGGACCGGCGTCGCCGGTGAGCAGCGGGGCGATGTCGTCGGGCAGCGGCACGAGCTCCGACTCGAGCAGCTCGACGGCGGGCTGGTAGCCCATGCGGGCGAGCAGGTCGGCGTGTTCGAGCTGTTCTTCGAGCCGCACGCTCATACGCAGCGCGACCGGGTCGACCACGGTCGCAGCACCCTGGCGGCGCTTCACGATGCCCTGCCGTTCGAGCGCGGAGAGCGCGTGCCTGATCTGCTGGCGCGATACGTCGAGGCGTTTGGCCAGTTCGACCTCGCCGGGCAGCGAGTGCTTGGCCGCGACGGCCTCGCGCACGTAGCGCAGCACTCCCCCGCGGATGCGCTCGTCTTCGGATCGGGCGCGCTCGTCGACGGGGATCGGCCGGTTGATCGTCACGAGTGGTCCTCCATGAGGGCGTGTACGGGAAAGTCGTGATTGGGACACCGGCAGGCTATCCCGTCCGGGCCGACGCTCAGAACCAGATCGATGAAACTCTGGCTCGTCGCGTCGATGAGGCCGAGCTCGGTGAGGCCGAGATCGGGCACGACCCCGAGCCCGACGAACGACAACACCATAAACGGCGAGCGGATGCGGCATCCGAGTTCGAACGCGACGTCGTTGGCGACCGAGAGCGCCGCCGCGGTGGTCTCCCACGGCGCCGCGCTCATCATGCCGCCGACCGGGAGGGCGACGCGGGCGGTGACCACGCCGCCGTCGACCACGACGAATCCGCCGCCCTGGTCGCGCAGCGCCCCGACGGCCACGGCGATGTCGGCGTCGTCGGCGCCCACCGCGACGATGTTCGCGTTGGTGCAGTTGATGCTCACCGCGATCGCGCCGCGGTCGAGGGTGAAGCCGCGCACGAAGCCGACGCCGCACTGGGCGTCGCCGTAGTGCCGGTCGACGACGGCGATTTTCAGGACGTCGAGGGCCGGATGACTCTGCACCACCCCGTCGACGACGGGCAGTGTCACGTGGAAGGCACGCTTGAAGTAGCCGTCGTACATCTCCATGCCCTGCACCACCGCGCTGTCGCCGGTCGCGGGAACGGCAAGCAACGCGGCGTCGAACCGCTCGGGCACGTGCATGGTCTCGAGCAGCCAGCCGGGCACGGCGTCGGTGTTGTCGAAGTGCGGCACCCCGTCGACGGCGACGAGCTGCCCGCCGACGACGACCTTCTCGGCCACGACCCCGGCGAGGTCGCCGATGATCTGCAGGTCGGCGAGGCGTCCCGGTGTGAGCGAGCCGAGAACGTGGTCGAGCCGGTAGTACAGCGCCGGCTGCCAGCTGGCCATGCGGTAGGCCTGCGCGGCCGGTATCCCCGCGGCGATGGCCTGCCGCACGTGGTGGTCGATGTGACCCTCGGTGGCGATGTCGAGCACGTGTTTGTCGTCGGCGCAGAACGACATGTGGTCGAGGGCGGGGCGCACCCGCTCGAGGTCGGAGAACACCTCGACGGTGTTGTCGTTCATCGAGCCGCTCATCAGGGTGATCATCGCGCCGAGGCGCACCCGCTCGAGCACCTCGTCGACCGTGGCGGCGTTGTGGTCGTCGCCGACGCCGGCCGCGAGGTAGCCCCAGAGTCCTTCACCGCTCTGCCGGGCGCTGTGGCCCGTGATGCGCTTCCCCGTGACGAGCGCCTCGCGGAACCGGTTGGTCGCGACGTCGCCCAGATCGAAGGGGTTGCCCTCGCCGAGCGAGACCGACCGCGGGTCGGAAAGCCGGTCGAGCACGTCGCGTTCGGGCACGACGACGCCGCCCCGCTCGAGCTCGGCGTTGACGGGGGTCGACGGGCTGACCTGCTCGAAGATGCGCAGCGGGGTCGTGGTCTCGCGCATGAAGTCCATGCCGGCGATCCCCGCGACGTTCGCGAGACCGTCGGGGTCGGTGAGCACCGTCGTGGTTCCGCGCGGCACGCTCACCCGGGCGAGTTCGCCCGGGGTGAGCATCGTCCACTCGATGTGCAGGTGCGCGTCGATGAAGGTGGGCACGACGTGTTTGCCCGTGGCGTCGATGACGTTGTCGCAGTCGAAGTGGCCGACGGGGGTGATCGCGGCGATGTGCCGGCCCGAGACGACCACGTCGCGCTCGAGGAACTCGCCCGTGTGCACGGCGAGCACCCGACCGCCGCGCACGATCAGATCGGCGGGCAGTTGCCCGATCGCGACGCGGCGCAGCACAGCCAGCTCCTCGTTGGTGGGGAGCAGTTCGGGGCGCAGCGCGGTGCTCACGGTGCCGATTCTGCCGTAACGGGAGCCGCGGCATCCGAAATTTCCGCCCCGTCGGCGACGAAGGCGGCGATCTCCGCGTGCAGGTCGCGCTTGAGGTCGTCGTTCGCGAAGCTGGCCCGCACCGAGTTGTGCGCGAGTTCGCCGAGCTCGGGCAGCTGCCAGCCGAAGGTGTCGGCGCAGATCGCCCACTCCGACTCGAGCCGGGTGCCGAGCGGGGCGGGATCGTCGGTGTTCACTGTGACGGTGACGCCGGCCTCGCGCAGCCGTTCGACCGGGTGGCTGGCCCAGTCGGGGTAGATGCCGAGCGAGACGTTGGACCGCGGGCAGATGCCGAGCGAGACGTCGTCGGCGACGAGACGGTCGACGAGCGCCGGGTCTTCGATCGAGCGCACCCCGTGGTCGACGCGTTCGGCGTGAAGCAGGTCGATGGCGTCCCAGACGCCCTCGGGTCCGCTGGATTCGCCCGCGTGCACGGTGCGGTGGAATCCGGTGTTCTTCGCGAGCTCGAAAGCGGGCGCGAACTTCGCGCCGGTGCGGCCGGAGACACGTTCGTCGCCGTCGACCGAGAGGGCGACGACGTGCGAGGGTCGCGCGGCGGCCATCCACTCGACGAGCTCGACCGCCTCGCCGCGGGTCTGCGACCGCAGCAACGAGACGCAGAGGCCGATGTCGGCGAGGCCGTCTTGCTGCGCCTCGTCGAGCCCGGCGGCGAACGCCGCGAGCAGCTCGGGGGTGCGGCCCGTCCAGGCGCTCCAGTGGGTGGGGTTGACCACCACGTCGGCGTAGCGCACGCCCGACGCGCTCTCGCGTGCGGCGAACCGGTAGGCGACGCGCGCCGCCTGCTCGGCGGTCGTGACGAGCCCGCACTGCCAGTCGAGGAAGCGCAGGAATCCGCTCAGCCCGCCGACGCCGACGCCGTTCGCGGCCCCGCCGCCCGACGTGACCGTGTCGAGCGCGGGCGCGTAGTGCGTGCTGACGTCGAAGAGCGAGCGGGCGGGTCCGGGAAGGGCGACGCCCGCGGTCTTCGCCAGGTCGACGAGGTCGACGAGCTCGAAACCGCCCTCGAGGTGCACGTGCACCTCGGCCTTCGGCAGCGCGCGGATGGTGGTCTCGTCGACGCGGCCGGTGCGGGTCAGCGGGGCGATGCTCATGCGCGCCGCCCGCCGGGGATCGCGTCGAGCAGCTCGCGGGTGTACTGCTCGGCGGGGTTCGCCATCACGATGCGCGCGGGGCCCTGCTCGATCATGCGGCCGAGACGCATCACCGCGATGTGGTCGCTGACCTGGCGGATCACGCCGAGGTCGTGCGAGATGAACAGGTAGCTCAGCCCGAACTCGGCCTGCAGGTCGACGAGCAGCTGCAGGATCTGCTCCTGCACCGACACGTCGAGGGCCGAGACCGGCTCGTCGAGGATCAGCAGTTCGGGACCGAGAGCGAGGGCGCGAGCGATCGCGACGCGCTGGCGCTGGCCGCCGGAGAGCTGGGTGGGGCGGCGTTCGGCGAGATCCGGGTCGAGGCGCACGGCCGCGAGCAGGGCTCTGGCCGTCTCGGCCCGCTGGGCGCGCGACCCGATGTGGAACGCGCGCAGCGGCTCGGTGACGATACGGGTGACCGACATCGTCGGGTCGAGCGAGCCGAACGGGTTCTGGTAGACGACCTGGATGCGGCGGCGCAGTTGGCGCAGCGCGTCGCCCTTCGCGGCCGAGATGTCGTCGCCGTCGAAGCGGATGGTGCCGGAGTCGGCGGCGGTGATGCGGGCGGCCATACGCGCGGTCGTGGTCTTGCCCGAGCCCGACTCCCCCACGATCGAGAAGGTCGAACCGCGCGGGATCTGGAACGAGACGTCGTCGGCAGCGGTGAACGAGGTGGCGACGCCCGCGCTCTTCAGCACGAAGGTCTTGGTGAGGTTCTCGACCTCGAGGATGTTCGCCGCCGGCTGCACGGCCGGGGCGCCGAAGCCGAGCGTGAGCGCCTCGCTCGCGACGTTGACGGCGCGGGCGGTGAGGCGGGTGCTCGACAGGCCGGGGGCGGCGGCGACGAGTTCGCGGGTGTACTCGTGCTTCGGCGAGCCGAGCACCTCGGCGGCGGTGCCGGTCTCGACGACGAGGCCGCGCTGCATCACGATGATCTGGTCGGCGCGGTCGGCGGCGACGGCGAGGTCGTGGGTGACGAGCAGCACCGCCGTGCCGTGGTCGCGGGCGAGCAGCTCGATGCGGTCGAGCACCTGCCGCTGCACGGTGACGTCGAGCGCGCTCGTCGGTTCGTCGGCGATCACGAGCTTGGGGGTGCACGCCCAGGCGATGCCGATGAGCACGCGCTGCTTCATTCCGCCGCTGAGCTCGTGCGGGTACTGCCCCGCGCGCGCGGCCGCGTTCGGGATGCCGACCTCGTCGAGGATGCGCACGGCTTCTGCCGCGGCATCCGCCTTGCTCAGTTTTTTGTGCAGGCGCAGGGTTTCGGCGATCTGTTCGCCGACCTTGAGAAGCGGGTTGAGCGAGTTGCTCGGATCTTGCGGCACGAAGCCGATCTCTTTGCCCCGGATGCCACGGAGCGATCGCTCCGGCAACCGGGCGAGATCACGGCCGTCGAACTCGATGGAACCGGCGACGAGCTTTCCGCCCTCGGCGAGGCTGCGCACGATCGACTGGGAGATGGTGCTCTTGCCCGACCCCGATTCGCCGACGATCGCGACGACCGCGCCGCGCGGCACGGTGAAATCGACGCCGCGCACCGCGTGGGTGGTGCCGGCGCGCGAGGCGTAGTCGACCGCGAGGCCGGTCACCGTGAGCAGGTTGTCGGTCATTTGTTCTCTCCGATCGCGCGGGCGACGCGGTTGACGGCGAGCACGATCACGAGGATCACGAAGCCGGGGATCACGCTGAGCCACCACGCGGTCGACACGAAGTCGCGGCCGGCGGAGACGAGGGCGCCCCATTCGGGTTCGGGCGGCTGGGCGCCGAATCCGAGGAAGCTGAGGGCCGAGACGGCGAGGATCGCGGTGCCGAGTTCGAGTGCGGCGTAGGCGATGACGGGCCGGGCCGAGTTGGGCAGGATGTGCGAGAAGAGGATGCTCGGCCAGCGCACACCGAGGGTGCGGGCCGCTTCGACGTACTCTTCGTTGCGCACGCGCACGACCTGCGAACGCATGATGCGCGTGAACGACCCGGTGGCGCCGAGACCGACGCCGAGCGCCACCGACCACGGGCCGAAGCCGAGGCTCGCCACGACGATGAGGGCGAGCAGGATGCTCGGGACGGCGATGAGCACGTCGACGAAACGCATGATCACGAAGTCGACCCGGCCGCCGACGAAACCGGAGAGCAGACCGACGACGGCGCCGACGACGACGCCGACGAGCACCGCGGCGCCGGCCGACGCGAGCGAGATGAACGCGCCGTGCACCACACGCGAGTACAGGTCGCGGCCGAGGTGGTCGGTGCCGAAGAAGTAGGTGCCGTTCGGGCCCTGCAGCCGGTCGGCGGCCACGCCCTCGAACGGGTCGTGGGTGGCGAAGAGCGAGGGCAGGAGCATGACCGCGACGGTCAGCAGCAGGATGAGGCCCGAGACGACGATGCCGGGCTGGCGCAGGAGTCTCACGCTTCGACCGCCGCTTCGTCTTTGGCGCGGGCGACCGAGCGGCCGCTGAGCGCGGCGCGGGTACGCGGGTCGATCACACCGTAGGAGAGGTCGACGAGCAGGTTGACGGCCGAGTAGACGAGGGCGACGACGATGATGATTCCCTGGATGACGTTGGAGTCGCGCGCGAGCACGGCGTCGACGGTGAGACGGCCGATGCCGTCGCGCGAGAAGACGGTCTCGACGACCGCGGTGCCGCCGGCGAGGTAGCCGATGAGCAGGCCGAGGATCGTGACCGACGGCAGCAGCGAGTTGCGCAGCACGTGGCGGAGGAAGATCGTGCGAGGGGCGAGTCCCTTGGCCGTGGCGGTGAACACGTAGGGGCTCGCCATCGCTTCGAGCACGGCGGCCGAGAAGACCTGGAAGAAGATGGCGCCGACCGGCAGGGCGAGCGTGACCGCGGGCAGCACGATGCTGAGCGGGCTGCGACTGCCCGACGAGGGCAGCAGGTCGAGACCGAACGCGAAGATGCTCACCAGGACGAGACCGGAGAGGAACGCCGGGATCGCGACGCCGAGCGGCGGGATCTGCAGCAGGGTGGTGCGCACCCACCCCCAGCGGGTCACGTAGGCGAGGTAGGTGATGACGATGGAGGAGATCACGCCGAGCACGAGCGCGAGGATCGCGACGGCCGCCGTGTTGGGCAGCGCCCGGGCGATCATGTCGCCGACAGGCTGGCCGGTGGCGATCGAGACGCCGAGGTCACCCTGCAGCGCCTGCACGAGGTGGCCCCAGTACTGCTGCCAGAGCGAGCCGTCGAGGCCGTACTGTGCCCGCAGTTGCGCGAGAGCCTCGGGGTCGGTGGTGGTCGCGTCGCCGCCCTTGACCGACAGGGCGGCGAGCAACGGGTCGCCGGGGAGCAGGTGGATCAGCAGGAACGTCACCGTGTAGGTCGCCCAGATCACGAAGACGAATTGGACGAGCTTGGGCGCGAGGTAGCGGAGGGCTACCACGAACCGGTCGGGGGACGTTCCTGCTGATGTCACGAGCGTGTTTTCCGAACTATTCCGTTATTCCGACGCGCGGACGTCGTACAGCTGGACGCGCGACGCGGAGTCGAACGTGATGCCCGCGACGGTCGAGACCGAGGCGTGCAGCTGGGTGGTCTCGAGCATCGGCACCAGGTAGGCCTTGTCGATGATGACCTCCTGCGCCTGATCGATGAGCGCCTGGCGGTCGGCGGTGTCGGCGGTCGCCGCCTGCTCGAGCAGGATCGACTCGAGCTCGGCGTCGTCGACGATGCCCCACTTGGCGGCGGAGGCCGACGAGAAGAGCACGCGGAGGGCGTCGGGGTCGCTGCGGGTCAGGCCGGCGGCGAGGAAGTCGTAGTCGCCGCTCGCGACCGCGCCGAAGAAGTCGCCGGAGGTGACCATCTTCAGCTGGAGGTCGATGCCGATCTTCTTGAGCTGGATCTGCGTCGCCTCGAGAACGTCCTGCGCGTAGAACGCGGTGACCGTGACGGCCAGCTTGGTGCCGTCCTTCTCGCGGATACCGTCGGAACCCATCTCCCAGCCGGCGTCGTCGAGCAGTTCCTCGGCGGCGTCGGGGTCGTAGGCGGTCGCTTCGGCCTGGCTCTCGAAGCCCGAGGTCGAGCTGGTGAGCGCGCTCGTCGCGGGCTGTCCGCTCACCGAACCGGTGAGCAGGTTGATCTCTTCGCGGTCGGTGCCGAGCAGCATCGCCTTGCGCACGGCCTCGTCGGAGACGATCGCGCGGGTCGTGTTCGGGATGAGGCTGTTCGGCACACCGGTATTCGCGGCGGCGTACAGGTTGTAGTCGTCGGTCGTGAAGCGGGCCTCGTCGATGTACGGGAGGTCCTGGATGATGTCGAACTCACCCGACTCGAGGCCGCCGGTGCGCACGCCGTTCTCCGTGATGACCGGGAACTCGATGGTCGAGACGAGTGCCTCGCCGGTGTGCTCGCGCAGTTCGGACGGCCAGTCGTAGCCCTCGCGCTTGACGATCGAGACCGAGTCGTTCGGGGTGTACGCGTCGTAGACGAACGAGCCGGATCCGATCGGACCGGCGGTGCAGCGCACGTCGGCAGCCTCGGCCGCGGTGGCCTCAGAGACGATGCCGAGCGTCATGGTCGACGCGCCCTGCAGGAATGGGGCGTTCGGGGCGCTGAAGTTGACGGTGAAGTTCAGGTCGTCGGTGACGTCGGTGCCGACGTAGCCGGCGAGGAACTGCGACGCGAGCGGCGCGGTCTTGCCGAGGGCGATGAGCGAGTCGAGGTTCGCCTTGACGACGTTCGCGGTGAGCGGGGTGCCGTCGCTGAAGGTGACGTCGTCACGCAGGGTGAAGGTGAACGCGCTGAGGTCGTCGTTTGTCTCGTACGATTCGGCGAGCCATGGCACGATCTCGCCGGTCTCGGGGTTCTGGTCGACGAGCGAGTCGACGACCTGGCGGCCGATGTTGAGCGAGGTGGTGAGCGACGTGAGCTGCGGGTCGAGGCAGGTCGGGTCTTCTTTGATCGCGAAGACGATGGTGTCTTTCGACGACTCGAGCGGCGCGGCGTCGTCTTGTGCGGGCGACGAGCTGCAGGCGGCGAGAAGGCTGATCGCCGCGAGTGCGCCGACGGGCATGACTGCCCAGCGGAAGGCACGGGATGTCTTGGTGCTCACTGTGGTTCCTTTCACGATGCGGATGTGTGGTGCTGTGGGAAAACTAGAGAGGGAGTTCGCCGAAGACGACGGAACCGCGCGAGACGACGGCGACGATGTTCTCGACACGCATGTCGGCGATGTCTTCCCATGGGCGGCCCTTCATCACGATGAAATCGGCGCCGAAGCCCGCGGCGAGTGTGCCGACCTTCGCGCCGAGGCCGACCACGTCGGCCGCGTCGGAGGTCGCCGCGACGAGGGCGCGCTCGGCGGTCCACTCGAAGCTCTGCGCCATCATGCGGATCTCCTCGTACTGGTCGCCGAACTTCACGAACTTGCCGTTCGAGTCGGTTCCGAGCACGAAGCGCACTCCCGCGGCGCCCGCGCCGACGAAGCCGGCGTCGCGCTCGGCCACGACCGACTTCGCCTTCTCCTGCGCTTCGGCCGAGAAGGTGACGGTGCCGTCGGCGATGTAGTTGTTGATCAGCAGCGTGGGCGCGACGGGCATGTTCTTCGCGACGAGGTCGGCCCAGTGCGTGTTCGAGATGCCGGTGCCGTGCTCGATCGAGTCGACGCCCTCGGCGAGCGCGATCTCGACGCCCTCGGCGGAGTGGGTGTGGGCGGCGACCGGCATGCCGAGCGCGTGGGCCTCGTCGATGGTGGTACGGATCTCTTCGAGGGTCTGGTTGCGCCAGCCGACCTTGTCGCCCATCGAGAGCACACCGCCGCTGAGGTAGATCTTGATGCCGGTGGCGCCCGCGCGGGCCCAGTGGCGTACGAGCTTGCGGCATTCGTCGGGGCTGTCGGCCACCGGGTCGCGGTGCGGGTAGTGCGGGGGCACGAAGAGGTCGCCGTGTCCGGCGGTCATACCGACCTGACCGCTGACGAGCAGGCGCGGGCCGGGCAGGATGCCCTCGTCGAACGCGCGGGCGACGGCCATCTGGTTCTCGTCGCCCGCGAGGTCGCGCAGCGTGGTGATGCCCATCGCCGCGGCCTTGCGGGCGTTTGCGGCGATGTGCAGCGACTTCTCCGCCGCCGGGGTGATGATCGGCCAGGTCGACCAGTCGACGGTGCGCTCGCCCGCGTAGCCGCTGATGTGCACGTGGGTGTCGACGAGTCCGGGGATGATGCCGTATCCGGCGAGCGCGGTCGCGTCGGTGTCGCTCGGCTCGACGGCGACGATGTCGTCACCCTGCCAGTCGATCGAGGCGGTTCCGAGCGACTCGTGCCCGTTCCAGATGGCGATTCCGTCGATGCGGCTCATGTGCGGTGCCTTTCCAAGCGTGGGTTGTGTCGGTAGCGGCGGCGACGGTGCCCTGCGCAAAAGAATCTGTTTCACCGTATCGAGCATTCGCCCGACTTGTTGACAAGTGGCCGGATTGCGGCCGTTTCTTAATGAAGTCGAAACGTGACGGTCAGTCGGTCCACTCGGCCGCGTAGGCGTCGAGCGCCGCGATGTGGGCGTCGCGGTGCACCTTCGAGATCCAGGAGATCTCGAACGCGTTGCGCTGCAGCTGCACGAACTCGGCCCTCGTGAGGTCGGTCGTGGCCGCCAGAGCCAGCAGGTTCTCGGTGACGTAGCCGCCGAAGTAGGGCGGGTCGTCGGAGTTGACCGTGATCTTCACCCCGGCGCGCAGCAGCTCGACGAGTTCGGGCGCCTTGCCGCTCGTGCTCACCACGGCGTTCGACAGCGGGCACGAGGTGAGGCCGATGCCGCGGTCGCGGGCGAGCCCGACCAGGCGCGGGTCTTCGAGGATGTTGGTGCCGTGGTCGATGCGGTCGACCCCGATGTCTTCGATGGCCTGGCGGATGTGCTCGATGCTGTTCGCCTGGTCGACATCGCAGTGCATGGTGAGCAGGTAACCCTCGCTGCGCGCGCGGGCGAAGACGAGCGCGAACTTCGACGGCGGATTGTCGCGCTCGTCGGAGTCGAGCCCGATGCCGACGATCCAGTGCTTGTAGCGCAGCGATTCGACCAGCGTCTCCATCGCCGACTCCACACTGTGGTCGCGCAGGATGCAGAGGATGAGCTGGGCGCTGATGTCGAGGTCGCGTTCGGCGGCCACCACGGCCCGGTGGTAGCCGGTGACGACCGTCGAGAAATCGATGCCGCGGCTCGTGTGCGCCTGCGGGTCGAAGAACATCTCGGTGTGCCGCACGCCCTGCGCGGCCGCCTTCGTGAGGTACGCGTAGGCGAGGTCGAAGAAGTCGCGCTCGGTCTGCAGCACGGTCATGTTCGGGTAGTACGCGGCGAGGAAGCTCGTGAGGTCGGTGAACACCGCCGTGTCGCTCGCGGGCAGCTCGACGCCGTTGCGCGCGGCGAACTCCAGGCGCTGCTCGCGCTCGAGGGTGCCCTCGAGGTGCACGTGCAGCTCGGCCTTCGGCATGCCGGCGAGGAACGCCGCGGTCGCCTCGTCTGGCTCGGTTCGGGATATCACCGGCTCAGTCAAACAACCGGGCGGCGCTCGCACCATAACGAGCCGGACAAAGAAACGTGTCATCCGCCCCTCGCGCTTTAGACGATCCTCCGAACAGGTTTCACCGCTGTTACGGGCGGTCGTCGCCGTATTGCGGCTTGGACGATCCGCCGAGCGCCGGTCCCCCAGAACGGGGCAAGGTTGGGCGATCCTCCGAATACCGCCCGGCGGCTCTGTGGTTAGCTCGGAAGCCTCACACCACAAGTGTCGTGAATTCCGAGAGAAACGAGTCACCCGTGCTTCCCGTCGCAGAACTGCACATGCACATCGAGGGATCGTTGGAGGCCGAACTGGTGGTCGCGCTCGCTCGGCGCAACGGCGTCGAACTGCCCACCTTCGATGCGGACGAGCTGAAGGCGCGCTACCGATTCACCGACCTGCAGTCGTTTCTCGACATCTACTACGCGAACCTGGCCGTGATGAAGACGGAGGACGACTTCTACGACCTGGGCACCGCCTACCTGACCCGCGCCGCGGCGGCCGGGGTGCGCCGGGCCGAGATGTTCTTCGATCTGCAGACGCACACCCAGAACGGCGTCGCCCAGGAGGCGGTCTTCGCGGGCCTCACCGCGGCGATCGCAGACGCGAAGACCGCGACCGGCATCTCGGCCGACCTGATCCTCTGCTTCCTGCGCCACCTGGGCGGCGAGGCCGCGACCCGGACGCTGCGCGAGGCCCTGCCGTTTCGCGACCGGTTCATCGGTGTCGGCCTCGACTCGTCGGAGCTGGGTTTCCCCCCGTCGCTGTTCACCGAGGCGTTCGGCATCGCCGGCTCCGAGGGCCTGCACCGCGTCGCGCACGCCGGAGAGGAGGGCGGGCCCGACTACGTCTGGGAGGCTCTCGACCTGCTCGGCGTCGAACGCATCGACCACGGCAACCGGGCGATGGAAGACCCCGAGCTGGTGGCGCGGCTGCGCGACGAGCAGATTCCGCTCACCGTGTGCCCGCTGTCGAACCTCGCGCTGAAGACCGCGCCGCCCGAACTCGCCGACCACCTGCTGCCCGCGATGATGGCCGAGGGACTGCTCGTCTCGATCAACAGCGACGACCCCGCCTACTTCGGCGGCTACGTCGACGACAACTTCGCCGCGATCACCGCGCAGCTGGCCCTCTCCCCCGAACAGCTCGGCACGCTCGCCGAGAACTCCTTCACCTCGTCGTTCCTGCCGGAGGCCGAGAAGCAATCGCTGCGCCTCGAGGTGCGGAAGGCGCTCGACGATGTTCAGCGCTGAGCTCACGACCGGCCGCCGGTTCGCGGTCGTGCTGCAGCCCGGCGACGACGTGCTGGCCTCGCTCGCCGAGGTCTGCGCCGAGCACGGCATCGAGCAGGGCTACCTGCCGGTGTTCCTCGGCGCCTTCACCCGCGTCTCGCTCATCGGCACCTGCTCCCCCATCGCCGACCACGACGCCCCGCTGCCCGACTCGGTGCACCTCGAGGGCGTCGAGGGAACGGGATCGGGCACCATCGCCTTCGATCCGGCGACCGGAGCGGTGACACCGCACGTGCACGTCGCCGTCGGGGTGAAGGCCTACAGCGCGAACGGCTACGCGGGCCACCTGCTCGCGGCCACGGTGCACTACGTGACCGAGGTGGTCATCGAAGAGGTGCTGTCACCCCGGTTCATCCGACGACCGGATGTCGCGGCTCACGGTATCGCGAACCTGCGTTTCTCCTAGTCGGGCTGCGTCGCCAGGGCCAGGAAGAAGTCGACCCGGTCGCGCATCGTCGAGAGGTCGCGCTGCGTGAGGTCTTCGATGCGGCCGATGCGGTAGCGCAGCGTGTTCACGTGCACGTGCAGTTCGGTGGCCGCCTGCTGCCACGCGCCGCTCGCGTCGAGGAACACCCGCAGCGTCTGCACCAGGTCGGAGCCGTGCCGCACGTCGTAGTCGACGAGCGGGGCGAGCAACGACCGGCCGAACGCGACGCGGACCCGGTCGGGGAGCATGTCGAGCAGTGCCTCGTACGACCGCGGCGTCGAGCGGGTCGACCAGACGATCGTGCCGTCGCCGACGGCGGAGCGCAGGCGCGCCCGCGCCGAGCCGACCGCCGAGCTGAGCTGGCTCAGGCTGAGGGTGCGTTCGCTCACGCCGATGCGCAGGTGCCGGTCGCCGAGCAGCGCGCGCTGGCGGTCGGCCGCAGGCTCGGCGCGCGCGATGAGCTCTTCCGGCGTCTCGTCGACGCCGCTGAGCAGCACGACGGCCTCGTCGCCCAGGTCGCAGCCGATGACGACGCGGCCCGGGGCGGCCAACAGCGCCGTCGCGGCATCGAGCACGGCCCGCGTCGGATAGTCGACGTCGTCGACCTGCGCGGCGATCGCGGTCATCGGAAGCAGCGGGTCGACACCGATGAGCCGCAGGCGCGCCGAGGCCTCCCCGGGCGAGAGCGTGTCGGAGATGAGGTGCTGCACGAATTCGGTCACCTGCGCCTGCTCGGCCTCGCGCCGGTTCGCGGCGAGTTCGAGCTCGACCCGCACGACGAGCAGCAGGGTGCGCACGACGCGTTCGAGGTCGGTGGGCCAGGCGCGGTGGTCGCCCGCGCAGACCAGGTAGCCGACCGACCGCACGGTCTCGGTGACGACGGGCCAGACCGACACGGTGCGGCCGCGGCCGTCGGTGACGACCGCCACGGTGTCGGCCGAGCCGAGCATGCGGTTCCAGACGGCGGCCACGTCGGCGATTCCGGGGGCCGAGCCGACGACGGCCGAGACCGCGCCGCCAGATTCGAGCACCCAGCACTCGGTGGCGAACTCGTCGTAGAACAACCGCAGCGCGCCCTGGGCGCCGGTGCCCGAGCCGATTCCGTCGAGCAGGGTGCGGGTGAAGGTGCCGCTGCGCGAGGTGCCCGCGCTGTCGGCGCTCGCGACGGTCGACTCGATGTACTGGGTGACGGCCTTGAACGAGACGTCTTGCGAGACGGTGAGCAGCACGATGCCGCGGGTGCGGCAGGCGGCGACGATGTACTCGGGGATCTCGCCGACGATGATCGTGCCGACGACGAGCACGGCGACGCGTTTGCCGGCGAGCTCCGACACGTAGGTGTCTGCGCTCTCGGCCCCGGTCGCCCAGGTCGCCGCGGTCAGCACGAGATCGCCCTCGGAGAGGAACTTGCCGGGGTTGGGCAGGTCGACGATGTACGACCCGGTGACGTCGCGTTCGAGCATCGCGGGCTCGGCCCACACCGTGGTCAGCCCGAGCTCGGCACGGCCGAGCAGATCGAGGACACGCACCAGCCCCACCTCCCGTCCGTCAGCCGAGTTTACCCGGCGCGGCTCAGCCGCCGACGAGGGGCGGCTGTTCGAACGTGGAGATTGCGTAGAGCCAGACCGCGATCCCCAGCATCCACCCGACGGCAGAGATCACCCAGGCGCGCGCCCGGAAGCGGGTGAACAACAACACGATGGTGAGCGGCGGGCAGAGCAGCGCGGGCACTACAGCGGCCGCGGCCGCGAGTTGCGGCCCGGCGCCCAGCATGTGCACGCGGTCCCAGCCATCGATCCCCTCGAAACGGTACGCGATATCGATCATCAGCCAGAACAGCACCAGCGCAGTCGCGTACTGCACCGCGACTAGGACGAGTGCGGACCCCACCGGATAGTGCTTCACACATTCGAGTGTGGCGCACGCGATGGTCTGCCGCGTCGGCCGGGCGGATGACACGGACGCCGCGTCGACAGGATGGGACGGGCCCGTGCGGGCGCATCCGTCCTGTCGACGCGGCGTTCAGATCAAACGGTCCTGTCGAGCGGCGGGGTCACAGCCACTTGTCGGACAGGTGCTCCGCGACGACGCGGCGCACGGTGCCCGAGCGGCCACGGAGGATGATGCTCTCGGTGCGGATGTTCGGGCCCGACTTGCGCACGCCGTCGACGAGCTGGCCGTCGGTGACGCCGGTCGCGACGAAGTACGTGTTGTCGCTCGTGACCAGGTCGCCCACCTCGAGCACACGGTCGAGGTCGTGGCCTGCGTCGATGGCGCGCTGGCGCTCGTCGTCGTCGCGCGGCAGCAGGCGGCCCTGGATGAACCCGCCGAGCGCCTTGAGCGCGCAGGCGGTGATGATGCCCTCGGGCGTGCCACCGGTGCCGACGCACATGTCGATGCGGGTGCCGTGCATGGCGGCGTTGATGCCGCCCGCGACGTCGCCGTCGAGCATAAGACGCGTGCCGGCACCCGACTGGCGGATGTCTTCGATCAGCTTCGCGTGGCGCGGGCGGTCGAGCACGGCGATGACCATGTCGGAGACGTCTTTGCCCTTGGCCTTGGCCAGCGCGTGGATGTTCTCGCCGATCGGGCGGTTGAGGTCGACGACGCCGTGGCCTTCGAAGCCGGTGACGATCTTCTCCATGTAGAAGACCGCGCTGGGGTCGTACATGCTGCCGCGGTCGGAGACGGCGATCATGCTCAGGGCGTTCTGGCGGCCGGCTGCGGTGAGCGACGTTCCGTCGATCGGGTCGACGGCGATGTCGCAGGCGGGGCCTTCGCCGCTGCCCACGTGCTCGCCGTTGTAGAGCATGGGGGCGGCGTCTTTCTCGCCCTCGCCGATGACGACGAGGCCGTCGAACTCGACGGTGCCGAGGAATTTGCGCATGGCGTCGACGGCGGCGCCGTCGGCCGCGTTCTTGTCGCCGCGGCCGATGAACGGCACGGCGCGGATGGCGGCGGCTTCGGTTGCTCGCACGAGCTCCATGCCGAGGTTGCGGTCGGGGTGAAGGAAAAGAGTGCCGGTTTCTGGGCTCACGTGTGGGTCGTCCTCAGGGTCGATTTCGTGGCGCTGTGGTGCGATTCGAGAGGCGAATCAACGTCGATACAACTGTAGCGCGGGGCCGCGCGCCCTCGCGCTGGCTAGACTTTCACCGACAACGCAGTTCGCTGAATCAGCCTCTGGAGGCAATCGCTATGCCCATCGCAACCCCCGAACAGTACGCCGAGATGCTCGACAAGGCGAAGACCACGGGATTCGCCTTCCCCGCCGTGAACGCGTCGTCGTCGTCGACGATCAACGGCATCCTGCAGGGCCTCACCGAGGCCGGTTCCGACGGCATCATCCAGGTCACGACGGGAGGCGCCGACTTCTTCGCCGGCCACACCGTCAAGGCGCGCGCATCCGGAGCTCTCGCCTTCGCGGCGTTCGTCACCGAAGCGGCCAAGAACTACCCGATCACCGTCGCACTGCACACCGACCACTGCCCCGAGAACGCGCTCGACGGCTTCCTCTACCCGCTCATCGCCGCCTCCGAGGCCGAGGTGAAGGCCGGCCGCAACCCGATCTTCCAGTCGCACATGTGGGACGGTTCGGCCGTGCCGCTCGAAGAGAACCTGCGCATCGCGAAGGAGATCCTGCCGCGCATGAAGGCGATCAACTCGATCCTCGAGGTCGAGATCGGTGTCGTCGGCGGCGAAGAAGACGGTGTCGAACACGACGTCGTCAACGAACACCTCTACACGACCCTGGATGACGCGATCGCGACCGTCGAGGCCATGGGGCTCGGCGACGAGGGGCGGTACATCGCGGCCCTCACCTTCGGCAACGTGCACGGCGTCTACAAGCCGGGCAACGTGAAGCTGCGGCCCGAGCTGCTCGGCGAGATCCAGGCGGGGCTGCAGGCCAAGTACGGCACCGGCCCCAAGCCGCTCGACCTCGTGTTCCACGGCGGATCGGGCTCGACCGACGAGGAGATCGCGACCGCGGTCGCCAACGGCGTCGTGAAGATGAACATCGACACCGACACCCAGTACGCCTACAGCCGTTCGGTCGCCGACACCGTGCTGAAGAACTACGACGGCTTCCTCAAGATCGACGGAGAAGTCGGCAACAAGAAGATCTACGACCCGCGCTCGTGGGGCAAGCTCGCCGAGTCGGCCCTCGCCGCGCGCGTCGTCGAGGCGACGAAGCAGCTCGGCTCGTACGGCCAGTCGATCAGCAAGTAGCCGCTACGTGTCGGTCCCTTGCGCGGGCAGCTGGAACTGCAGCAGGTCGCGCGAGGGATCCCACGTGAGCGAGTCGACAGTGGTCTGCAACGTCAGGTAGTACGGCGCGAGCAGCATCGCCCGACGCCCCTCGGGCAGCGAGAAGTCGAGGCTGAGCGCCACGGCCGTCGAGCCGTCGGCCTCGCCGCGCAGCTCGATGAGCAACGACCCGGCGGCCGCCCCGGGGTTTCCGGTGACGCTGAGCAGCAGGGCGCGCAGTGCGGTGCGCTGGGCCGCGTTCATGCGGTCGGCGCGCCGGTCGGGGTCGACGACGTAGATACGCCCGAAGAGGGCGACCGAGTCGAGCCAGGTGCGGTTGACCTGGCTGACCAGGTCGGAGCGCAACTGCCGCGCGAGCTGCCCGGCCAGGGCGCGGTCGGCGGCCGTGACCTCCCCCGCGTCGGCGATCGACTCGAGGAACGGCGCGACCCGGTTGCCGAGTCGCGCCAGGGTGCGGCGCTCGACCCGGCGCGCCATCTCGTCGTGCGCCGCCTCGTGCGCCGCGCCGGATTCGGGAGCGGCCGCGCCCGGTCGGTGCAACAACGACCGCGTGCGCGAGACGACCACGAACGAGAATGTCGCCGTCGCGACCGTGGCGACGACGCCGGGGCACGCGGCGATGAGAGTGACGCTGAGCGCCGGCCACACGGTCGACACCGGCGCGAACGCCGCGTAGCCGCAGGCGGCGGTGACCGCGGTGATGCCGGCGCCGTACACGAGGATCTGCCGCACCGTCGAGAACGGGCCGAGCGCGGCGATGACGCAGCCGGCGCCGATCGAGGCCCACCAGTACTGCACGAGCGAGTCCGACTCGATCGCACCGAGCGTCGAGAGCGCGAGGCCGCCCACGGTGAGGGCGAGCGGGGCGAGCGCCTGCCGCGGCCCGAACATCGGGCGCAGCGGCCGCGTCGACACCTGCACCAGGAGACACGCCGCGACCATCGACGCGATGGCGACCCCGTCGAGCCACGGATCGCGGAACAGCCGCCACTGCGGCACGAGCGTGCCGAGCCCGATGAGCGCGGTGAGCACCGCGAACGCGACGGGCACGAGCGGGCGGGTGAACCAGCTCAGCGGGTCGATCTGCTGCGGTGTCACGTTCCAGTCGCCGTCACGCACCGGTCGCCCCGATCGGCGATTCGAACTCGGCGCCCGGCACGCTGATCAGCACGGAGGTGCCGCTGCCCGGCGTCGACCAGACCCGCGCCGAACCGCCGTGCGCGCGGATGCGGGCGAGCACCGACGAGCGCAGTCCGAGCCGGTCGCCGGCGACCGCCTCGGGGTCGAAGCCCACGCCGTGGTCGATCACCATCACCGTGACCGCCCGGCTCGTCGTCGACACGACCAGTTCGGCCGAGGTCGTGCCTGCGTGGTCGAGCACGTTGTCGAGGCACGCGCGCACGGCGAGCACGAGCGACGACGCCGCCTCGGGCGACACCCGGATGATCTCCCGCGAGTCACCGGTCACGTCGACCGTGAGGCCGCGCCACTGGAAATCGGTGACGAGGGTCTCGAGGGCGTTGCGCAGCACGGCGTCGAGCGGTGCCACCGCATCGGGTTCGGCCGATTCACGCAACCATGCGGAGTCGCTGAGGGTCGCGACATCCGCCCGGAACCGCGCCCGCGCGCGGTCGTCGAGAGGTCCGTCGGTGTTCATGACCGCTGTCAGGTCGCTCAGCACGGTGTCGTGCACGATCGCGGCGGCGCGCTGTTCGAACTGGTTCTCGATCGCCAGCCGGCGGGTGTCTTCTTCGAGCCGGGCGAGGTCGGGGATCTGCCGGTCTTGCGTCGCGCGCACGGCGACGAGCGCGAGATAACAGCCGGCGTACACGACGAAGGCGATCGTCGGCCCCCAGCCGGGCGCGAACGCGACACCGGTGGTGACCGCGGCCAGCGCCGCGACCACGAAGGCGAGGGCGTACCCGCCGAAGCTCCACGCCGCTGCGGCGAGCGGGCGCAGGGAGGAGACGCCGGCGAACGCCAGGATCATGGCCGGCCGGTTGAGGACGAAACTCGCGTCGTCGTTGAGGGTGGGGTCGGCCGTCAGTAGAGCGATCTCGTAGACGAGAGCGAAAGCGGCGCCGCCCACGACGTAGAGCAGACGGGTCGCGGTCGACGGCTGCCGTGCGCTGATCGCGAGCAGCAGCAGCATCCCGGCGAGGCAGGCCAGCGGCAGCCAGAGCCGGTCGGCGAACCCGCGGTCGACGGCGACGTCGACCACTATCGGCACCGTGATGAGCATCAGAGCGACCGAGATCGCCCACGCTCCGCGCGAGATCGCCGTGACGAGGATGTTCGCGGCCACCCCGCGAGGGAGGATGGCGACCCGCGAGGTCTCCGTCACCGGCCGCTAGCTCGGAGTGCCGACGGAGGCGGCGAGCGCCGGATCGAGCACCATCGCGACGAGCAACAGCACGAAGATCACGATTCCCGCGACGGCCCCGCCGATGAGGGGGACGAAGAATGCGAGCCTGCGGGCGCGCAGGCGCAGCGCGGTGATGGCGACCGTGACGACGAAGATCAGCGACTGGCTGACGAGGATGCCGATGCCGATGCCGTTCGCCAGGTCGAGCTCGGTGTAGTCGCCGTAACCGCTGAGCGCGTACACCTGGTCGAGGGTGGTGCCGAAGTCGAGCAGGCTCGGGATCGACGAGACGACGGAGTAGGCGCCGAAGACGAGGAAGGTCACGGTGAGGGCGAGATCCCACGGGCGCTGGGTGGGCGGTGCTCCGGCCACGCGGGTCGCGGCGACGGGCGGTGCGAGGGCGGCGGCCGGCGCGACCGGGTCGGGCTCGACCTTGTGGCCGCCCGCGGCGATCTGCTCGTCGACGCTCGCGTATTCGCCGTACTGCGGTCGTTCGCGCTGGTCGCTCATCGGTTCTTCTGCCAATCCAGTTGGCGCACCCGGCCGCCGAGGCCGCGCTCGTCGGCGTTGCCGTCGGCGTCTTTGCGCAACTCCTTGGGGAGCGAGAACATCAGGTCTTCCTCGGCCGTCACGACCTGGCTGACGTCGCCGTAGCCGGCGTCGGCGAGGTCGTCGAGCACTTCCTGCACGAGCACCTCGGGGACGGAGGCACCGCTCGTGACGCCGACGGTGACGACACCGTCGAGCCACTCCTGCTGGATCTCGCTCGCGTAGTCGACCCGGTACGCGGCCTTGGCGCCGTATTCGAGGGCGACGTCGACCAGACGCATGGTGTTCGAGCTGTTGGACGAGCCGACGACGATCACGAGGTCGGCCTCGGCCGCCACCTTGCGGATCGCGACCTGGCGGTTGGTCGTGGCGTAGCAGATGTCGTCGCTCGGCGGGTCTTGCAGGTTCGGGAAGCGCTCGCGCAGCAGGCGCACGGTCTCCATCGTCTCGTCGACGCTCAGCGTCGTCTGCGACAGCCAGACCACGTGGTCGGGGTTGTCCACCACGATGTTCGGAACGTCGGCTGGGCTGTTCACGAGGGTGGTGCGCTCGGGCGCATGGCCCATCGTGCCCTCGACCTCTTCGTGGCCGTGGTGGCCGATGAGGAGGATCTCGAAGTCCTGCTTCGCGAAGCGCACGGCCTCGCGGTGCACCTTGGTGACGAGCGGGCAGGTGGCGTCGATGGCGTCGAGCTGGCGGTCGGCCGCGCCCTTGACGACGGCGGGCGAGACGCCGTGGGCGCTGAAGACGATGTGCGAGCCCTCGGGCACCTCCTCGACGTCGTCGACGAAGATCGCGCCCTTGCGCTCGAGGGTCGACACGACGTGCACATTGTGCACGATCTGCTTGCGCACGTAGACGGGGGCGCCGAAGCGTTCGAGGGCCTTCTCGACGGCGATGACCGCCCTGTCCACCCCAGCGCAGTAGCCGCGCGGGGCAGCGAGCAGAACCCGCTTCGGGCCGGCGACCGGGGTATCCTTTAGCCTGTTCCGCGGCGCGGGAACGCGCGGCATCTCGAGATGCACGGCGACGTTTCCATTAGTGATGTTGCTCACGGGGCAATTCTACGTGGCGACTGCCGCAGCTGTCTGGGAGGGGTCACCGTGGTCGAATTCGCGCCGGATGCACCGGCTACCGTCGATACCCCGTGGCCCGTCGGTGTGCTCTCGTCGAAGATCAAAGGCTGGATCGACCGGCTCGGCACCGTCTGGGTCGAGGGCGAGATCACGCAGTGGGGCGTCTCCGGCGGCAACGTCTACGGCAAGCTCAAAGACCTCGAGGCCGACGCGACCGTCGGTTTCACCATCTGGTCGTCGGTGAAGGCGAAGCTGCCCGCCGACCTCAAGCAGGGCGACCGCGTCGTCGCCCTCGTCAAACCCAACTACTGGGTCAAGGGCGGAACGCTCACCATGCAGGTGTTCGAGATGCGCCACGTCGGGCTCGGCGACCTGCTCGAGCGGCTGGAACGCCTGCGCCAGCAGCTCGCCGCCGAGGGGCTGTTCTCCGCCGCGCACAAAAAACCGCTGCCGTTCCTGCCCGCGATGATCGGCCTGGTCACCGGCAGAGACAGCGACGCCGAGAAAGACGTGCTGCGCAACGCGCAACTGCGCTGGCCGAGCGTGAAGTTCCGGGTGGCGCACGCCGCCGTGCAGGGCGACCGCGCCGTCTCCGAGGTCACCGCCGGCATCCGCCTGCTCGACGCCGACCCCGAGGTCGACGTGATCATCGTGGCGCGCGGCGGCGGCGACTTCCAGAACCTGCTCGTCTTCAGCGACGAGTCGCTCGTGCGCGCCGCGGCCGCCTGTGTCACCCCGCTGATCAGCGCGATCGGGCACGAGGCCGACCGGCCCCTGCTCGACGAGGTGGCCGACCTGCGCGCGTCGACGCCGACGGATGCCGCCAAGCGCGTCGTTCCCGACGTCGCCGAAGAGCTCGCGCGGGTCGCCCAGGCCCGCTCGCGCATCGGCACGCGCATGACCTCGCTGCTCACCCACGAGATCGACCGGCTCGAGCAGTTGCGCACGCGGCCCGTGCTGGCCAACCCGGTGGCGCTCGTCGACGCCCGCGCCGAAGAACTCACCCGCTGGGTGGCGCGCAGCCACGAACTGGTCGACCGCGTCGTCGAGCGTTCGCTCACCAGGGTCGGCGAGCTCGCGTCGCAGTTGCGGGCGTTGTCTCCGCAGGGCACGCTCGACCGTGGGTATGCGATCGCGCAGTTGCCGTCGGGAGCGGCGCTGCGTGATGCGGCCGATGCGCCCGTGGGCACCGAGCTTGTCCTCACCATCGCGAGCGGTCGCATCCGTTCCACCGTCGACGAGTCTCCGATCGAGAGCTAGGTAGAATCTTCTCGTGGCAACTTCACCGAACTCCGATGTGAGCGCGCTCAGCTACGAGCAGGCACGCGACGAACTCGTACGCGTGGTCTCCGCCCTCGAACAGGGCTCGACGACGCTCGAAGAGTCGCTCGCCCTCTGGGAGCGCGGCGAGGCCGCCGCCAAGCGCTGCGAAGAGTGGCTGCTCGGCGCGAAGGCACGCCTCGACGCGGCCCGCACCGCGAGCGCCGACTAGTCATGGCAGCGAAGACCCCGCGCGACAAGACCGTCGCCACCCGCGTTCCCCGCCCGAAGCCGCCGGCCGTCGTCGCCGAGCTCGGCCGCCCCGAGACGCCCGAAGAGACCGCGGCGCGCAAGGCCGAGAACTCGCGCAAACACCGCGCGAACCAGACGCTGCGCAACCTGCTCTGGTCGCTCGCCGCCTCGGTGGCCCTCATGCTGCTCATCGTGATCGTCGTCGTGCGCCCCGACCAGCCCCCGCGCGAGGCCGTCGACTTCGCCGAGATCGCCGCGCAGGCGCAGCCCACGATCGACGAGCCGCTCGCCGTGCCGGCGGTTCCCGCGCAATGGACGTCGAACAACGCCGAGCTGGGCCGGTCGAGCGACGGAATCTCGACCTGGTACATCGGCTTCATCACCCCCTCCGACGAGTTCGTCGCCCTGAGCCAGGGCATCGACGCGAACCCGACCTGGCTGGTCACCCTGCTCGAGCAGAACCTCGCCACCGGAACCGAGACCGTCGACGGCCGCGAGTGGACGGTCTACGACGACCGCGAGGGCGAAGACCCGGGCAACCTCGCCTACGCGATGGTCACCGAGTCGGGCGACAGCACCTACGTTCTCTACGGCACGGCAGACGACAACGAGTTCCGCACCATGGCGACCGCCGTGGGCACCGAGATCGATGCGACGGAGGCCGGATAGTGCCAGACAAAGCACCCGCCAAAGCCTGGGCCGAGATGGAGCGCGGCAACGAACGTTTCGTCTCCGGCGCGCCCCTGCACCCCCGCCAAGACGTCGAACGCCGCGAAGAGCTCGCGCTCGCGCAGCGCCCCGACGCCGCGCTGTTCGGCTGCAGCGACTCCCGCCTCGCCGCCGAGATCATCTTCGACAAGGGCATCGGCGACCTGTTCGTCGTGCGCAACGCGGGACAGATCATCTCCGAGTCGGTCATCGGCTCGCTCGAATACGCGGTCGCGGTGCTCAAGGTGCCGCTCATCGTCGTGCTCGGCCACGACGAGTGCGGTGCGGTGCGCGCCGCCATCGACTCGCAGGGTCCCGACGCCCCGCTGCTGCCGCCGCACATCGCGCACCTCGTCTCCAAGATCGTCCCGGCGGTGCGCCGCGTCGCCGCGCCGGGCGACGGCGACGTCGCGCCCGACCTGGTCGACGCCCACGAGGTGGGCCGTGAACACCTGCGTGACACGATCAAGGAGCTGATCGAGGCATCCGAACTCATCAGCGACGGAATCGCCGCGGGCACGCTGGCGGTCGTCGGCGCGAACTACCGCTTGCTCGAGGGCCGCGCGGTCCCCGACATCCGCATCGGAAACCTGTAACACCCACACCCAACGGAAGGCCCAACGACGTGACCACCTCCCCCGCCACATCTTCGATCGACTCGAACGCGTTCCGCGTCGAGCACGACACGATGGGCGAAGTGCTCGTTCCCATCGACGCTCTCTACGGCGCCCAGACGCAGCGCGCGGTCGAGAACTTCCCGATCTCGGGGGCCGGGCTCGAGCCCGCCCAGATCGTGGCGCTCGCGCGCATCAAGCGTGCTGCCGCGATCGTGAACGGATCGCTCGGAATCATCGATGCGAAGATCGCGGATGCCGTGGTCGCCGCCGCAGACACACTCATCGCGGGCGAACACCACGACCAATTCCCCGTCGACACCTACCAGACCGGCAGCGGCACCTCCTCGAACATGAACATGAACGAGGTTCTCGCGACGCTGGCATCGACCGGGCTCGGATCCCCCGTGCACCCCAACGACCACGTGAACGCCTCGCAGTCGTCGAACGACGTGTTCCCCACCTCGGTGCACGTGGCCGTCACCGGTGCGCTGCTGGGCGACCTCGTCCCCGCGCTCGAGCACCTCGCGTCGGCCCTCGACGAGAAGGCCGCACTCTGGGCCACCGCGGTCAAGTCGGGCCGCACGCACCTCATGGACGCGACGCCCGTTACTCTCGGCCAGGAGTTCGCCGGCTACGCCCGCCAGATCCGGCTCGGCATCGACCGCGTCAACGCCACCATCGTGCGCGTCGCCGAGGTGCCGCTCGGCGGAACCGCGGTGGGCACCGGCATCAACACCCCCGTCGGCTTCCCGCAGAAGGTCATCGCGCAGCTCGCCGCCGACAGCGGCCTGCCGATCACCGAGGCGCTCGACCACTTCGAGGCGCAGGGCGCCCGCGACGCGCTCGTCGAGGCGTCCGGCGCCCTGCGCGTCATCGCCGTCTCGCTCACCAAGATCAGCAACGACCTGCGCTGGATGGGCTCGGGGCCCAACACCGGTCTCGGCGAGCTGAGCATCCCCGACCTGCAGCCCGGCTCCTCGATCATGCCCGGCAAGGTGAACCCGGTGATCCCCGAGGCCGTGATCATGGTCGGTGCGCGCGTGATCGGCAACGACGCGACCATCGCGTGGGCCGGCGCCACCGGAAACTTCGAGCTCAACGTCGCCATCCCCGTGATGGGCACGGCGCTGCTCGAGTCGATCCGCCTGCTCGCGAACTCGAGCGTGCTGCTCGCCGACAAGACGATCGACGGACTGCGCGCGAACCTCGACCGTGCACGCGCGATGGCCGAGTCGTCGCCGTCGATCGTGACCCCGCTGAACAAGTTCATCGGCTACGAGTCGGCCGCGAAGATCGCCAAGCACGCCGTCGCCACGGGCATCACGATCCGCGAGGCAGTGATCGACCTCGGCTTCGTCGAGCGCGGCGAGATCTCGGAGGAGCAGCTCGACAAGTCGCTCGACGTGCTCTCGATGACGCACCCCGGCTAGGCAGGCTCCGCACCGGTGGAGTAGGGCGCGGCGCCCGGGCCGCGCACGAAGCCGTCACGCCCGTCCCGGTCGGCCCGGTCCGCCGGGCCCGGTCCGCCGGGCCCGGTCCGCCGGGCCCGGTCCGCCGGGCCCGGTCCGCCGGGCCCGGTCCGCCGGGGTGGGCGGCGCTGCGTCGGCGGCCTGCGCGGATGTGGCAGAGCGAAGCGGCCTGAGGGTCGCGCTGCCGTTTTTCGCCGTCGCGGCCGAATATCCGCGCGCGACGGCGAAAATACACCGCGCGATGTGGCCCACACGGGCGGGCGTGCAGCCAACGCTCGACCAACCCGGTGAAAACATACAGGCGCGCTCAAACGTTCGGGCGCGGATGTCACGAACGGGTGGGCTCCGCGGATGGGCTCCGCGGATGGGCTCCGCGGGTGAGCCGCGGGTGAGCTCCGCGGGTGAGCCGCCACTGCGGCCCGACCCCGGCCCAGGCGCCACACTGCGCTGTCACTGCGGCGCGCCGGTGTGGCCGCGACCGCGACTGCGGCGGTCTGGCTCTAGCGCGGGCGTTCGAACGGGCGCACTCGTGCCAGACCGCCGCAGTCACCCTCCGCCGCTCGGCGCGCCGTGCGGCCTGCGGCGTGCGGCGTGCGGCGTGCGGCGTGCGGCCTGCGGCCTGCGGGTCGCGCTGCCCTTTTTCGCCATCGCGGCCAGATATTCGCGCGCGACGGCGAAAATACACCGCGCGATGCCGCGCGCCGCGATGCCGCGCGCCGCGATGCCGCGCGCCGCGATGCCGCGCGCCGCGATGCCGCGCGCCGCGGTGTTGCGCCGCCGCGGTGTTGCGCCGCGATGCCGGGCGAGCAAGCGCACCGCCGACCGCACGAGCAGAGGGGCGAGCAATCCACCCCCGGCACGGCCGGGAGGGTCGAAAGCCTGCCCCTATGCTCGGGGCGACGCGGGCGGGCGACGCGAGCGGGCGACGCGAGCGCGCGCGGCGGTCTCGCGACGCGAGCGGGCGCGCCGCGGGACCGCGGGCTAGTCCGGCTAGGCCAGCTCGTTCGACTCCAGCATCTCGGTGACGAGGGCCGCGATCGCGCTGCGCTCCGAACGCATGAGCGTGATGTGCCCGAACAGCGGGTGGCCCTTCAGCGACTCGATGACCGAGGCGACGCCGTCGTGGCGTCCGACGCGCAGGTTGTCGCGTTGGGCGACGTCGTGGGTGAGCACGACCCGCGAGTTCTGCCCGATGCGGCTGAGCACCGTGAGCAGCACGTTGCGCTCGAGCGACTGCGCCTCGTCGACGATCACGAAGGCGTCGTGCAGCGACCGTCCGCGGATGTGGGTGAGCGGCAGCACCTCGAGGATCCCCCGCTCGAGCACCTCGTCGAGCACGTTCTGCGACACGACCGAGCCGAGCGTGTCGAACACGGCCTGGGCCCACGGGTTCATCTTCTCGGCGGCGTCGCCGGGGAGGAAGCCGAGTTCCTGGCCGCCGACCGCGTACAGCGGCCGGAACACCATGATCTTGCGGTACTGCTGCTTCTCGAGAACGGCCTCGAGACCGGCGCACAGGGCGAGGGCCGACTTGCCGGTTCCGGCGCGGCCGCCGAGCGACACGATGCCGATCTCGGGGTCGAGCAGCATGTCGATCGCGAGGCGCTGCTCGGCGCTGCGGCCGTGCAGCCCGAAGATGTCACGGTCGCCGCGCACGAGCCGCATCTGCCCGCGCGCGGTGACCCGGCCGAGCGCCGAGCCGCGGTCGGAGTGGATGACGAGCCCGGTGTTCACCGGCATGTCTTGCACGGTGCGCGAGTCGAGCTGCTCGTTGTCGTACAGCTGGTTCATCTGTTCGCTCGACAGCGTGATCTCGGCCTGCCCCGTGAAGCCGGAGTCGACGGCGAGCTCGGCCCGGTACTCCTCGGCGGCGAGGCCGATCGAGGCGGCCTTCACGCGCAGCGGCAGGTCTTTCGAGACGACCGTGACGGCGAGTCCGTCGTTGGCGAGGTTGAGAGCGACGGCGAGGATGCGCGAGTCGTTGTCGCCGAGCTGGAGGCCCGACGGCAGCACAGACATGTTGGAGTGGTTCAGCTCGACCCGCAGCGTTCCGCCGTCGTCGCCGACGGCGATGGGGAAGTCGAGGCGTTCGTGCTGCACGCGCAGCTCGTCGAGGTTGCGCAGCGCCTGGCGGGCGAAGTACCCGATCTCCGGGTCGTTGCGCTTGCTCTCGAGTTCGCTGATGACGATGACCGGCAAGACCACCGCGTGTTCCGCGAAGCGGAAGACCGCTTTCGGGTCGGACAACAGAACCGACGTGTCGAGCACATAGGTGCGCTCCGCCGTGGCGGCGTTCGTTCCGGTCGACTCAGCAGTGTTCTGTCGGGGGCTGACATTGTGAGGCACGTGCACTCCATCCCCGAGTGCGCGGCACTCGGATCCAGTCTGCGAAGACGGCCAAATACATTGCTAGACGAACTTACGTGGCCGTCTCGACCAGGCGCCATACCTGATGAAGACGACGCTAAGCCTCGTCGCGTCGCCGGTGATAATCGACACGCCCACACAATGTGTCCGGCAGGTAAAAGGTTGCGGCGGGCGTCAGACGTTGATCGCCGAGGCGAAGCTGGTGAAGCTGCCGCGCAGCATGTCGAAGGTGTCTTCGTCGGTGCTGACGTGCGCGCTCAACCGCACGCTGCCGGCCCGCGTCGTCGCGGTGACCCCGTGGTTGAAGAGCGACGCCTCGAGGATCGTCAGTTGGTCGGCCGCGGGCTCGATCACGACGATGCCCGCGCGCTCGTTCTCGGCCCGTGACGAGGTCACGGGGATGCCGAATTCGTCGGCCAGGTCGATCACGCGCGTCGTCTTCTCGATGATGCGGTCGCGGATGGGCGCGACTCCCACAGAACTGATCTCTTCGAGAGCCGCCGCGAATCGCGCTTGGGCCACCCGGTCGGGGTTGCTGATGCTGAACGCGCGGGCACCCTTGCTGGGCTCGAGCACCTCGTCTATGGGCTGGGTCTCGGAGTCGGTGCCGGTGAAGCCGGAGAAGACCGGGGTGAGCTGCTCGAGGGCACGGTCGCTGAGCGCGAGGAAGCCGGTGCCCCACCCGGAACGCACCCACTTCTGCCCGCCGGCTACCACGACGTCGGCGACACCGTAGGGCGCATCCGTCACTCCGAAGCCTTGGATCGCGTCGACGATGAGCAGACGATCGCCGATGACCTGCCGGATGCCCTCGATGTCGGCGAGGTAGCCGGTGCGGTAGTCGACGAGGCTCACGGCGACCGCGGTGATGGCGGGCGTCAGCTGCTCGCGCAGGTTGCCGGGGGTGACGCGTCCGTGGTCGGTCTCGAGCCAGAGCGGGGCGAGCACACCGAGGCTCTCGGCGGCACGGGCGGCCGCGAACGTCACGCTCGGAAACTCGCCCATCGAGAGCGCGACGCCGCCGGTGACACCGAACATGGTGTGCATCAGGCCCTGGCTGGTGTTCGGCTGGAACACGATGTTGTCGGCGGCGAACCCGGTCAGGGCGGAGACGGCCTCGCGCACCCGGAGGTCTTCGTCGTCGAGCGAGGCGAGGGTGCCGAAGCGGGCGCGGCCGAGCAGGTCGGTCTGCGCGTTCTGCTCCTCGATCACGGCGGTGCCGACGGGGCCGATGCGGGCGAAGTCGAGGTAGCCGGGCTCCTCGGAGAAACGGGCGGCGTAGTCGTCGATGTGCATCAGCTGCCGAACCTCCGCTGTCGTTTGGCGTAGTCGCGCAGTGCCCGCAGGAAGTCGACCTCGCGCAGGTCGGGGCCGAGCGCCTCGACGAAGTACAGCTCGCTGTGCGCGCTCTGCCAGAGCATGAAGTCGCTCATGCGCTGCTCGCCCGACGTGCGGATGACCAGGTCGGGGTCGGGCTGCCCCTGCGTGTACAGGTGCTCGGCGATGAGCTCGGGGGTGAGCAGTTCGGCGAGGTCGTCGAGCTTGCCGCCGTCGAGGTTGTGTTTGTGCACGATGCTGCGCACGGCGTCGGCGATCTCGCGGCGTCCGCCGTAGCCGACGGCGAGGTTGATGTGCAGGCCGGTGTTCGCGGCCGTCTTCGTCTCTGCGGCGGTGATCGCGTCGATGAGCGACTGCGGGAGTCCGTCGCGCGTGCCGACCTGCTGCACCCGCCAGTCGCTCGTCGCGGCGAGGTCTTCGCTGAGCTCGGCGATGATCTCGAACAGCTGCTGCAGTTCTTCGCTCTCGCGGTTGACCAGGTTGTCGTTCGAGAGGAGGTAGAGGGTGACGACCGACACGCCGAGGTCGTCGCACCAGGAGAGGAACTCGTGGATCTTGAGCGCGCCCGCGCTGTGGCCGTGGGCCGCGGTCTCGAGGCCGCGTTGCCGCGCCCAGCGCCGGTTGCCGTCGAAGATCATCGCCACGTGCTTCGGGATCGCGGTCTTGTCGAGCCGGCGACGCAGCCGGGTCTGGTAGAGCCCATAGAGGAAGCCCCGACCCAGCGACTCTTGCCTGTCTTTCACTTCGCCTACGCTAGCCCACTCCCGAGCCACACTCTGGGAGAAACCCGCTCCCGTAAGCTTCAGACATGAACGCAGACGCCGCAGAAGGCCGTATCGACGAAGAGCCGGCGGCAGATCTGCCCAATGTGCCGTTGTTGGATGACGCGATCGAATTCGCCGCACTCGAAACGAAGCCGACCTGGCGCGGCTGGATCCACGCGGGCACGTTCCCGTTGGCGATCGTGCTCGGCATCGTGCTCATCGTGGCGGCGGACGGCGCGGCCGCGACGATCAGCTCGAGCGTCTTCGTGGCATCCTCTCTCCTGCTCTTCGGCAACTCGGCGCTCTACCACCGCATCGACTGGAAGCCCACGACCAAAGCGGTCTTCAAGCGCATCGACCACGCGAACATCTTCCTGCTGATCGCGGGGTCGTACACGCCCATCACCGTGCTCGCACTCCCCCACGACCAGTCGGTGCTGCTGCTCTGGCTGGTCTGGGCGGGCGCGGGGCTCGGCATCCTGTTCCGCGTGTTCTGGATCGGCGCACCGCGCTGGCTCTACGTGCCGCTCTACCTGCTGCTCGGCTACGCGTCGCTCATCTTCATCGTCGACTTCTTCCAGGCCAACGCCGTGATGATGACGCTGATCCTGGTCGGCGGCCTGTTCTACACGGTGGGCGCGGTCATCTACGGGCTGAAGAAGCCGAACCCGTTCCCCGGAAAATTCGGGTTCCACGAGATCTTCCACACGCTCACGCTGCTCGCGTTCCTCTGCCACTGGGCGGGCATCTTCATCGTGGCGACGAACCCGCCGGTCTTCTAGCGCGGCAAGATAAGAGCCGTTTCCGGCCGGATGACGCGTCCGCGGCGAGCTCATCGGGCCGGTTTCGCCTCAAACGGGTGGCCGCTGATCGAGTAGGCCGTCCACGGCCGTAGCGAAACCCGGGCCTCGATACGCTCGCAGAGCTCGCACTCGACCGGCGGAGAGCGTCAGACGGCCGCCAGGCGCGGCACGGCATCGACCAGGCGGCGGGTGTACTGTTCGCGCGGCGCGGTGAGAATCGTGCGCGTCTGCCCCTGCTCGACGACCCGGCCGGCGTTCAGCACGACGGTCTCGTCGCAGAGCGCCGCGATCGCGCTCAGGTCGTGCGACACCATGAGGATCGCGAGCCCGGCCGACGCGCGCAGTTCGGCCAGCAGGTCGATCACCTGGATGCGCGTTGTCACGTCGAGCGCGCTCACCGGCTCGTCGGCGAGCAGCAGGCGCGGGTGGCACACGGTGGCCCGTGCGATCGCGATGCGCTGGCGTTGTCCGCCCGAGAACTCGTGCGGGTAGCGCGCGAGCGTGTCGGCTCCGAGCCCGACCGAGGCCAGCGACGCGGTGACCATCGCGCGGGCCTCGTCGCCGCGGGCGATGCCGAGCGAGCGCAGCGGTTCGGCGACGATCGAGACGATGCTCTGCCGTGGGTCGAGCGACGAGTACGGGTCTTGGAACACGGTCTGCACCGACGCGCGGAAGTGCCGCATCGTGGCGGCCGTGACCGGCGCGCCCTCGAACAGCACCTCGCCCGAGGAGGGCTTGGCGAGGGCGAGCATCAGCCGCACGATCGTCGACTTGCCGCTGCCGGATTCGCCGACGAGCCCGACGCTCTGCCCCTCGCCCACGGCGATCGACACGTCGTCGAGGGCGAGCGCGCCGCGGCGGTAGCGGTAGCTGACGCCGCGCAGTTCGAGCAGGCTCACGAGGTCTCCCCCAGCATCGCGTCGAGCGAGCGGGCGCTGCGCACGAGGTCGGCGGTGTACGGGTCGGCGGGCGCGGAGAGGATCGACGCGACCGGTCCGCGCTCGATGGCGACGCCCTGGCGCATCACGATCACGTCGCGGGTCATCGCCGAAACGACCGCGAGGTCGTGGCTGATGAACAGCAGGGCCATGCCGCGCGCGGCGACGAGGTCGTCGAGCAGCCGCAGCACCTGCGCCTGCACGGTCACGTCGAGCGCGGTGGTTGGCTCGTCGGCGATGAGCAGCCGCGGGCGGCTGGCGAGCGCGATCGCGATGGCCGCGCGCTGGCGCTGCCCGCCCGAGATCTCGTGCGGGTAAGCCCGCCCGATGCGGGCGTCGTTGAGGCTGACCTCGTCGAGCGCCTCGCGCACGGCGGTGCGCAGCGCCGCGCCGCGCAGGCCGCGGTGCCGGGCGATGGGCTCGGCGACCTGGCGCTCGATGCGCATGAGCGGATCGAGCGCGGTGAGCGGCTCCTGGAAGACGACGGATGCCACGCGCCCCCGCAGCGGCACGATGCTCGTCTCTTTCACGCCCACGATTTCGACGCCGTCGAGCAGCACGCTGCCCGAGGGTTCGAGGCCCGCACCGAGCAGCCCGGTGACCGCGAGCGACGTGACGGATTTTCCGCTGCCGGATTCGCCGATCAGCCCGAGGCGCTGGCCCGCGTCGAGGTCGAACGACAGGTCGTCGACGAGGGTGCGGCCGGCCGCGCGCACGGTCAACGAGGTGACGGAGAGCAGGCTCATCGGGTGGCCTTCCGGCTGGTAAGGCGTCGCGTCGAGGCGCCGCGGGCCGAGATCCGGCGGGCCGGGTCGGCGACGTCGCGCAGACCGTCGGCGATGAAGTTGACGCCGATGACGAGCGCGATGAGGGCGAGCCCGGGGGCGATGGCGCCGACGGGAGCGGTGACGACGGTGCCCTGCGCCTCCTGCAGCAGCCTGCCCCACGACGCGTTGGGCGGCGGGGCGCCGAGGCCGAGGTACGACAGGCTCGCCTCGGCGAGCACGGCGACGCCGAACTGCAGGGCGAGGTTCACGCTCAGGGTCGGCCAGATGTTGGGCAGGATGTGCCGCACGACGATTCCGGGCCAGCGGGTGCCCGAGGTCTGGGCGGCGGTGACGTACTGCATGCTCAGCACACGCTTGGCGAGCACGCGGGTGAGCCGGGCGACGATCGCCGACATGGCGAGCCCGATGGCGAGGATGACCGACCCGAGCGAGGCGCCCTGCGCGGCGACGATGAGCATCGCGAGCAGAAGCACGGGGAAGGCGATCACCACGTCGAGGGCGGCGGAGATCGTGTCATCCAACCACGACGCTGCGAACGCGGCCACGAGACCGACGGTGATTCCGATCACCGCGCCCACCGCGACTGAGCCGAGGCCAACGGCGAGGGCGATGCGTGCCCCGATCATCAGCTGGGTGGCGAGGTCGCGGCCGAGTTTGTCGGTGCCGAGCCAGTGGTCGGCGTTCGGGCCTTCGAGGCGGGTGCCCGTGGTGTCCGACGGGTCGAACGGCAGCCAGACGAGCGAGACGAGGGCGACGGCGACGACGGCGGCCGTGAGAACCAGCCCGACGACGAGCGTCCAGGAGCGGCGGCGCGGCGGCAGCGCCGACATCGTGACGACGGCGCTCATCGGCCGGCCCCCTGCCGGTTGCCCGACAGGCTCGCCCGCAGGCGCGGGTCGACGAGGCGCTGGGCGATGTCGGCGACGAAGCCGATGACGAGCACGACGAGGGTGCTGACGAACAACACGCCCTGGATGTTCGGATAGTCGTGCTGCTCGATGCCGCGCAGCAGCATGCTGCCGAGGCCGGGCAGGCCGAAGACGCTCTCGACCACGACCGCGCCGAGGAAGGTGGTGGCGAGCTCGATGCCGAGGATCGAGATGACCGGCACCGCGCCGTTGCGCAGTCCGTGCCGCCAGAGCGCCTCGACGTAGCCGGAGCCCTGGGCGCGGGCCGAGCGCAGGTAGTCGCTGCCGATCACGTCGAGCGTGGCCGAGCGCACGTAGCGGGTGAGCGAGGCGCTCATCACGATCGCGACGGTGATCACCGGCAGCGCGAGCGAGCGCAGGGCGTCGGCGGGGTCGGCCCAGTCGTCGCGGGGGAACCCGCTCGACGGCAACCAGCGCAGCCCGACGGCGAAGACGCTGACCAAGAGGATGCCGACCCAGAAGACGGGCACGGCGACGCCGAGCTGCGAGAAGCCGGAGATGACGATGCCGTACCACCGGTCGGACTTCGTCGCCGCGACGAAACCGGCGACGAGCGAGATCACGAGGGCGAGCACGAAGGCGAGGAGAGTGAGCGGCACGGTCACGACGAGCCTGGCCGCGATCTCGGGGCCGACCGGCAGGGTGCTGATGAACGACTCACCGAGGTCGAAGCTCGCCAGCTGGGCGAACCAGGTGACGAACTGCTCGAGCACCGGGCGGTCGGCGCCCACCTGCGCCTGCGCCGCGGCGATCTGCTCGGGCGTCGACGTGGCCGACAGCAGCGCGTTCGACGGGTCGCCCGGCAGCAGCCGGAGCAGCACGAAGATGGCCACCATGGCGATGAGGAATGACACCAGGAGGAAGGCGCTCCGGCGCAGCAGGTAGACAGTCATGCGACCTCAAGGCTAGCCCGCCCGGGTGGGCGGGCCAGCCGACGGAGGAACTACTCGACGACGATGTCGTAGACGTAGAACTGCGAGTTGAGCCCGTTCACCGGGTATCCGCTCACGTCGCTCGACGCCACGACGATCTGCGGGTAGAGGTAGAGCCAGACGCTGGCCGCGTCGGCCGCGATCTGCTGGTTCACGAGCTTGAGCTTCTCGGTCTGCTCGTCGGTCGTGGCCGAGGCCTCGGCCTCGTCGACCCACGTCGTCACCTGCGGGTTGTTGTAACCCCAGTAGAAGTCGGGGTTGCCGTACCAGACCACGTCGCGGTCGTTCACGTGCTCCTGCAGCGTCGCGGTGAAGTCTTTCGCCTTGTAGACCTTGGTGTACCACTCGTCGCTGCTGATCGTGTTGATGTTCACGGTCACGCCGATCTTGGCGAGCTCGCTCTTCACGAACTCGGCCACGGCGGGGTGCGGGTCGTAGCTGGGGGTGTCGAGCGTGAACTCGAAGCCGTCGGGCTGGCCGCCCGAGGCGAGCAGCTGCTTCGCGAGGTCGAGGTCGTAGGGGTTCTCCTGCGTGAGGTCTTCGTACCAGGGGTCGGTGGGCGGAACCATCGAGCCGATCAGGGTGCCGTAGTCGCCCCAGATCGAGTTCAGCAGTTTCTTCGTGTCGATCGCCGAGTAGACGGCCTTACGCACGTCGACGTTGTCGAACGGGGCGACGCGGTCGTTGAAGACCAGGATCTCTTTCGTCGTCGATTCGCCGTCGCTCACGACGTAGTCGGCGTTGTCGGTGAACTGGGTGAGAGCGTCGGGGCTCTGCACACTCGTCACGATGTCGACCTCGCCCGTCAGCAGCGCGTTGCTGAGGGCCGTCGCGTCGGTGAAGTAGGTGAAGACCACGTCGTCGGTGGATGCCGCGTCGCCCCAGTACTCCGGGTAGGCGGTGAGGCTGAGCGAGCTGCCGCGCTTCCACTCGTCGAGGGTGTACGGCCCGGTGCCGTCTTCGGTGGTCTCGGCGTCGACCGCGTCGGCGTTGACGATCCACACGTAGCTCAGGTTGTAGATGAACGAGATGGAGCGCTCCGCCAACGTGACCACGACGGTCGCGTCATCCGGGGTCTCGATGCTCTGAACCGCACCGAAGCTGCTCTTGCGCGCCGACTGCGAGTCTTCGGCGAGGACCGCCTCGATGCTCGCCTTGACGTCGGCCGAGGTGAGCTGGTTGCCCGAGTGGAAGGTGACACCGTCTTGCAGGGTGAAGGTGTAGGTGAGGCCGTCGTCGCTCACGGTGTTCTCGGCGGCGAGCAGGGGCTCGACGCTGCCGTCGTCGGTGAGTCGGAACAGGCCCTCGTAAACGTTGCCGTTGAACGCCTCGGTGACGCCCTGGCCGCCGCCGCGCACGTTGCTGAGGTTCTGCGGTTCGTAGAGCGAACCGATCTCGATCGTCGAGGCGCCCTGAGACGAGGACGAGTCGCCGCCGGTGGCGCAGCCGGCGAGCGTGAGGCTCGCTGCCAGGCCGAGCGCGACGAACGCGAGGGGTTTCTTCATGATGCTCCTGATGCTGTGGGGTGGAGGATGCTGTGGGGTGGGGACTAGAGCGTGTAGATGTCGAAGCCGCCGGAGAATTCGACGTTGCGCTCCCCTGCCTCGACGCTGCCGGCGAACCGGTTCTGCGCGGGCGGCATCGGGCAGTTGTACTGCACCGAGAAACCGCACGGCGGCACGAAGGCGCGGTTGAAATCGAGGGTGACGGGGCCGACGTCGCCGAAGCCCGTGCTCTGGTCGGCGGAACGCTGCACGAACAGGAAGCGGCCCGACGAGTAGGTGCCGGTGTCGCCGTCGAGGCGGTTGGTGGCGTCGCCGAAGACGAGCAGCAGCGTGCCGTCGTCGTCGAACGCGCTCAACGAGTATTCGACACCATCGCGGCTGAAGGTGATGTCGCCGGGAACGACGAGTTCGCGGCTTCCGCCGTTGTCGCGGATGTGCTCGAAGGGGATGGTGCGGTCGCCCGACACGGGGGTGAACTGCGCCTCGATGACCCAGTCGGGGTCGTAGTCGAACGCCGAGACCGTGTCGAACGCACGGATCGCGGGTGAGGCCGAATCCCAGAAGCGCAGCCCGTGTTCGGGCTCGCCGGTGTCGAGGTTGCTGCGTGTGAGGGCGGTGACCGTGACCGTCGCGGGCGCCTCGGCGGTGGCGCGGGCGAACTCCTCAGCGGGGTCGGCGGCGGCGGGCAGCCAGCGGGTCTCGACGAGGGCGAGGTTGCCGGTGGCGGAGACCACACCCGTCAGCCGCGCGTTGCGCCAGGCCGTGTAGGAATTCGGCGCATCCGGACGCTGCGAATCGAGGGAGGTAGTCATTGTCTGCTCATTTTCGTGGGGCACGGCCGGGCGCACGAATCGTGTGTCGCCCCGTGACATTCAAGCGGCGGGGCGTGCGGATTTATTCCGGCTTGGGCGAGGTTCCGGCCGCGTCTTCGGCTGCCGCCTCGGCCTCGAGCCGCTCGCGGATCTCGCCGCGGTAGCGCGTGCGCCGCACCCGGCGGGTCATGTCGAGCACGAGCAGGATGGTCGCCGCCATCACCAGGAAGGTGATCGCGAAGCCGATCCACCCGGGCGTGATCAGGTCTTCGTCGCCGGTGTACGACCCGAAGGTCGGTGAGGGGGTGGGCGTGGTGTTGGTCGTGACCCACACTCCCGCCCGCAGTACGGCGTCGCTCAGAAAGGTCATCGGGGGTCCTCATCGGTGATTCCGGCGAACAGGTCGGTCTCGGGCAGCGTCGTCTCGACGCTCGAGCGAACCAGTTCGAAGTCTTCCCAGGGCCAGGCGGCCTGCTGGATCTCGTTCGGCCAGAAGAAAAACGGGCTGTCGGGCGGCACCTGGCTGGCGTGCGCGCGCAGGGCGTCGTCGCGTGCGCCGAAGAACGCGCCGGCGGCGACCTGGGTGGTGATGTTCGCGTCGGCGCGCTCGGCCATCCAGCCGGTCATCTGGTCGAAAGATGCGAACAACGGATGATCCGGGGCACTGTCGCGCACCGCGTCGTACACCGCGCGGAAGCGCTGCGGGCTGATGATGCGGTCGTAGTACAGCTTGTCGACGCTCCAGGCCGCGCCCCACTCCGGCAGCTGCTCGGGGTCGGCCGCGGCGGCCAACGCCCACATCGTGACCTCGTGTGTGCGGATGTGGTCGGGGTGCGGGTACCCGCCGTTCTCGTCGTAGGTGATCACGACGTGCGGGCGCAGCTCGCGGATGACCTTGACGAGCGGCACGCCGGAGATCTCGAGGGGCGTCATCGCGAAGCTCTGCGGCTGGAGGGCCTCGCCGTTCTCGGGGAGACCGGAGTCGAGGTAGCCCAACCAGCGGTGGTCGATGCCCATAAACGCCCGGGCGCGGGCCATCTCGAGGCGGCGGAGACCGGCCATGTCGCGGTCGGCCATGGCCGTGGCGGCGGCGTCGAGACCGGGGTTCTGGATGTCGCCGCGTTCGCCGCCGGTGCAGCTGACGACGGTGACCTCTACCCCGCGGTCACGGTAGTAGGCGTAGGTCGCCGCGCCCTTGCTCGACTCGTCGTCGGGATGGGCGTGGACCGCAAGCAGTCGCAGTGTCACCGAACTCCTAGCGCCGAAAGAATACCCTTGAGGCCGTAGCCTGTAGTCAAGACTAACCGCAGCATCTGGAGCTTTCGTGTCATCAACCCCGCAGGACACTGCCACCGAGCTCGACCGACGCTACGGTCGCACCCGCGGCAACGCCCGGCGCACCCGCGGGATCCTCATCGGCGCCGTCGTGGCGTTCGTCGCCGTGCTCGTCGCCTGGTTGGTCTGGGGCGGGCTGCTCGGCGAGAACTCCGACTTCGAGGTGATCGACACCGGTCACACCGTCATCGACGACACGCTCGTCGACGTGCGCTACCAGTTGACCGTCGAACCGGGCACCGCGATGCGCTGTGCGCTGCAGGCGCAGAACTCGACGTTCGCGATCGTCGGTTGGAACGTGGTCGACGTGCCGGCCTCCGACCGTCGTGTGCGCACGCTCGGTGCGGAGATCCGCACGACCGAGCTCGCCGTGACCGGGTTGATATACCGCTGCTGGCTCACATAGTCTTGATCGATTCGCCCCACAAGACCGGTCGGCACCGACCGGTCTTCATCTGTATAAAGGCCTGATACCCATTCGGGCCGCATCGGTACTAAGGAGAGCATTGTGACTAACGACGGTTCAGTCACCTGGTTGACCCAGGAGGCGTTCGATCGCCGCAGTGCAGAACTCGAGCAGCTTTCGGGTGAAGGCCGCATCGAGATCGCGAAGAAGATCGAGATCGCACGCGAAGAGGGCGACCTCAAGGAGAACGGCGGCTACCACGCCGCGAAGGAAGAGCAGGGCAAGATCGAGGCCCGCATCCGCGTTCTCACCGAGCTGCTGCGCCACGCCAATGTCGGCGAGGCTCCGACCTCGAGCGGAGTGGTCGAACCCGGAACGGTGATCACCGCCAACATCCTCGGCGACAAGAGCGTGTTCCTGCTCGGCAGCCGCGAGATCGTCGGCGACGCCGACCTCGACGTCTACAGCGAGGGCAGCCCGCTCGGTGTCGCGATCATGGGCATGAAGGTCGGCGAATCGTCGAGCTACACCGCCCCCAACGGCAAGTCGATCTCGGTCGAGATCCTCGCGGTGGAGACCTACACCCCGTAACCGCTGCTGCTGGTTGAGTAGGTCGCGCAGCGACCGTATCGAAACCGCGCCGACCGCGCGGGTTGAGTAGGTCGCCCGCGACCGTATCGAAACCGCGCTGACCGCGAGCGCTCGGCACGGATCATCCGCCGGCCGCCGTCTCCGTTTGCGTCGTTTGAGGCACGTCCGTCACTTGGCTGCCCCAAATGGCGCAACCGAGCGTCGACGCGTTCTCCGCGACCGTGTTGACGACGGCGCTGACCGGCGGAATCGCCTAGAAGTCGACCCGCGGCTCGTAGCCCTCGTCGCGCAACCGCATCAGCACCTCTTGCGCGTGCTCGGGGCCGCGCGTCTCGATGTGGAGTTCGAGCTCGACCTGGCTGAACTGCATGCCCTCGTTGTGCCGGGTGTGCAGCACCTCGACGACGTTCGCGCTCGCCTCGGCGACGAGTGCGGCGATGCGGGCGAGCTGGCCGGGCCGGTCGGGCAGCGGGATGCGCAGCTTGAGGTAGCGGGCCGACGCGGCGAGACCGTGGCTGATCACCCGCTCCATCATCATCGGGTCGATGTTGCCGCCGCTCAGCACGACGACCGTGCGGCCGGCGTCGCTCACCTGTCCGCTGAGGATCGCGGCGATGCCCACGGCGCCCGCCGGCTCGACGACGAGCTTGCCCCGCTCGAGCAGCAACAGCATGGCGCGGGCGATGAGGTCGTCGTCGACGGTGATGACCTCGTCGACGAGCTCGGAGATCATCGCGAAGTTGAGCACACCGGGGCGGGCGACGTTGATGCCGTCGGCGATCGTCGGCAGCGTCTTGATCTCGGTGATATAGCCGTTCTGCAGCGAGAGGGGGTAGGGCGCGGCGTTCGACGCCTGCACCCCGATGACGCGCACCGTGCGGCCCTCGAGGGCGGCGCGCTGTTTGACGACGCTCGCGATTCCCGAGGCGAGACCTCCGCCGCCGATCGGCACGATGAACGTGTCGATGTCGGAGACCTGCTCGAGCATCTCGAGGGCGACGGTGCCCTGTCCGGTGATCACGTCGATGTGGTCGAACGGCGGGATGAGTACGGCTCCGGTCTTCTCGGCGAACTCGGCGGCCGCGCGCAGCGGCTCCTCGACCGTGGTGCCGCGCAGCACGACGTCGGCGCCGTAGCCGCGCGTCGCGGCGAGCTTCGGCTGCGGAACGCCGACCGGCATGAAGATGGTGGCCTTGATGCCGAGTTCGCGCGCCGCGAAGGCGACTCCCTGTGCGTGGTTTCCGGCCGAGGCGGCCACGACGCCGCGCGCCTTCTCCTCGGCGGAGAGGCGGGCGAGGCGGTTGTAGGCGCCGCGGATCTTGTAGGAGCCCGTGCGCTGCAGGTTTTCGCACTTGAGGAACACCGGGGATCCGAGGACCTCCGACATAAAGCGCGCCGTCTCCATCGGGGTGACGTCTGCCACGCGGGAGACGATGGTGCGCGCTCCCTCGAAATCGGCCAGCGTCGGTCCGATGAGGGAGGTTTCGGTCATTGCTTGATAGCTTCTTTCAACCCGGGACGCGTGGTTTCGCGCCATTTTCCGCTCGCGATATACGTCACCATGACATTGAGCGTTGCCACCAACGGTACAGCGAACAGGGCGCCGATGATGCCCGCGACGCCCGAACCGGCGGCGACCGCGAACACCACGGCGAGCGGGTGCACCTTGACCGCCGCACCCATCACGAGGGGCTGCAGAACGTGGCCTTCGACCTGCTGCACGAGCAGCACGATGCCGAGCATGATGAGGGCCTGGATCGGACCGAGGTAGACGAGCGCCACGAAGATCGCGATGGTGCCGGTGACCACGGCGCCGACGACGGGGATGAACGATCCGAGGAACACGGCGATGGTGATCGGGATGACGAGCGGGAAACCTCCGAACGGCAGGCCGAGGATGAACGCGCCGAGGCCGATGCCCACCGCGTCGACGAAGGCCACGAAGATCTGCACCTTCACGAAGGTGGTGAGTGTGACCCAGCCCGCGTGGCCGGAACCGTCGACGGCGCGACGTGCCTTGCGCGGGAACAGGCGCACGACCCAGTTCCAGATGCCCTTGCCGTCGATGAGGATGAACAGCGTGGCGAACAGCACGAGAAGCACGCCGACGAGGAAGTGTCCGGCCGTCGTTCCGACGGTCAGGGCGCCCGACCAGAGCGAGGCGCTGTCGTTCTGGATGGCAGCCCAAGCATCTTCGAGATAACCGTTGAACTGGTCGGAGTCGATGCCGAAGGTCGTGTTGAGCCAGGTCTGGAAGTCTTCGTAGGCGGTGATCGACCGGTCCTGGATGTCGCCGTAGCCCTGGCGGATCTGCCAGACGATGAGGGTGATCAGGCCTGCGATGACCACGATGGCACCCAACAGGGCGACCGCGACGGCGAGCGCCTTGGGCCAGCGGTGCCGCACCAGGAACTGCACGATGGGCACGAGCAGCGCCGAGACGAGCACGGCGATCATCAGCGGGATCACGATGTCGCGCAGCTGGATGATGAGCAGGCCGAACACGACGAGCACACCGACGACGGCGAGGATGCGCCAAGCCCACGCCCCCGCGATCTGCATACCGGCGGGCAGCGAATCGTGGCCGGCGTCGCCGCTCGACGACGGGGTGATGAGCGACGGTTCGTCGACCGCGCGACGTGATCTAAAGAGCATTTCCCGAGTCTATGTTTGCGACCCGGTTAACACCATTACGGGCGAGGGCTTGCGGCGACGGGCGCCTTCCGCAACCTGAGGAACGCGGCGTCTCCGACCTCGGGGGCGTCGTTCACGTCGTGCTGCACGGCGATGACCGATCCGTCGGCGAGCAGGAAGTCGGTGCGGCGCAGCGATCCGAGAAAACTCGAGGCCACGACCGAGGCCGCGATCGCCCCCTCGGCGTCGGCGGTCGCGAGCGCGACGTCTTCGGGGCGGATGAGCGCGATCACCGGGCCGTCGGGCTGGGGTTCGCCGAGCAGCGGCAGGCGCACGCCGTGCACGACGACCTCGCCGTCGACGACCTCGCCCGGGATGCGGCTGGTGAGCCCCACGAAGTCGGCCACGAACGGGTTGACCGGGGTCGCGTAGAGCTCGCGCGGGGTGCCGATCTGCTCGATGCGGCCGGCACGCATCACCGCGACCCGGTCGGCGACCGCGAGGGCCTCCTCCTGGTCGTGGGTGACGAACACGGTGGTGATGCCGAGGTCGCGCGTGATGCGGCGGATCTCCTCGCGCAGCTGCACACGCACCTTCGCGTCGAGCGCGCTGAGCGGCTCGTCGAGCAGCAGCACGCGGGGGCGGGTGACGAGGGCGCGGGCGAGCGCGACGCGCTGCTGCTGGCCGCCCGACAGCTGGTGCGCGAAGCGGGCGCCGTGCGCCCCGAGGCCGACCATCTCGAGGGCTTCCGTCGCCCGGTCGCGGCGCTCCGCTTTGGCGACCCTGCGCATCCGGAGACCGAATTCGACGTTCTCGATCACCGTCATGTGCGGGAAGAGCGAGTACGACTGGAAGACCATTCCGATGTCGCGCTTGTTGGTGGGGGTGGATGCCACGTCGACACCGTCGATCAGGATGCTGCCCGTGTCGATCGTCTCGAGGCCGGAGAGGGCGCGCAGCGCGGTGGTCTTTCCGCAGCCCGACGGGCCGAGCAGCGCGATGAACTCCCCCGGCTGCATGACCAGGTCGATGCCGGAGAGCGCCTGCACTGCGCCGTAGTTCTTGACGACGCCGCGCAGTTCGACGGTGGCGCCGGAACCGGGCTCGGCCGTCATGGTGCGGGTGGGTGCGGTGAGGGTCATGATTCACTTCCGGTGCGGCGGGCGCGGCCGAGGCGGCCGATGGAGAGCAGGAGCACGAACGCGAACAGCAGCGCCAGCAGGGCGAAGATGATCGCGACGTAGGGGTCGGACTGGCCGACCTGCAGCAGCGCGGTCTGCAGGTTCACCCGGTTGAGCAGGCTCGCGATGGTGAACTCGCCGAGCACCACGGCCACCGAGATGAAGCTCGCCGCGAGCACGCCGCGCTTAAGGTTCGGCAGCAGCACGTGCCAGAGCACGCGGGCCCAGTTGGCGCTGAGCGTGCGGCCCGCTTCGCTGAGCGTGATCACGTCGACCGCGTCGAGGTTCGACTGGATGGCACGGTAGGCGTAGGGCAGCACCGTGATGCCGTAGGCGAAGGCGAGGGTCCAGATCGACCCTCCGGCGACCTGCACGACCACCGAGTAGACCGGGGCGAGGCCGACGACCAGCACGATGGCGGGAACGGTGATCGGGATGATGCAGACGAACTCGAGCACCCGCTTGAGCTTCGGAAACTGCAGGTGCACGAGGATCATCGTGGGCAGCAGCACGACGAGCACGATGCCGACGGTGACCACCGCGAGCAGCAGCGAGTTGCCGATGCCGGTGAACAGGTTGCGGTAGGTGCGCGCGGCGTCGTCGCCGAACAGGCCGGTCCAGTGGTCGAGCGTGTGCCCGCCCGAGAGGCCGTCGCGGAAGGTGAACTCGATCATCGCGAGGATCGGGAAGGCGAAGACGACTCCGACGACGCCGAGGATGATCCAGCGGGTGACATTTCCGGGTTGCATTATTTCTGCCACCTCGAGGTGCGCCCCTGCAGCACGGAGTAGCCCCACATCACGATCACCATGACGACGACCATGCCGAGGGCGAGAGCGCCCGCCATGTTCTCGCGGCCGAGCACGGTCTCGCTGACGAGCGCCGCGCGGATCTGCAGCGGCACGATCGGCGAGCCCTGGCTGACCAGCGCGGCCGCGGTCGCGTACGACGAGAAGGCGTTGGCGAAGAGCAGCAGCAGGCTGCCGAAGAACGAGGGGGCGAGAACGGGGAAGGCGATCTTCGTCCAGTAGGTGAACCGGGTGCCGCCGAGGGTGGCGTTGGCCTCGGCCCACTGCGTCTTGAGCCCCTCGAGCGCGGGCAGGAAGGTGATGATCATGAGCGGCACCTGGAAGTAGGTGTAGACGACGAGCAGTCCGGCGGGCTGGTACAGCCACACGCCGTCGGCGTAGATGTCGAATCCGACGGTGTCTTTGAGCCACAGCACGAGCAGGCTCTGGCCGCCGATCGCGGCGATGAACGCGAAGGCGAGCATCACGCCGCCGAACTGGGCGAGAACGCTCGAGGCCGAGTCGATGAACGAGCGCAGCGCGCCGCCGGCCTTGGTGCCGAGCAGGGCGTAGCAGACGAGCGCTCCGACGACCGAGCCGACGACCGCGGTGACCGCCGAGACCCAGAACGAGCTCGCGAAGGTGTTCAGCACGAGCGGGTCGGCGAGGCCGGCGATGTTGGCGAGGGTGAACGACCCGTCTTCGGCGAAGAAGCCGGTGACGATCGCGAGCACCGTCGGGATGCCAAGGAAGATCACGACATAGACGGCGAAGGGCGCGAGCCCGAGGTACTTGGCCAGCCCGCTGAGGGCGTGGCGCCGGGGAGAGCTGGCCGGTTCGGTGATCGGGTGTTGCGCAGGGGCCTGCGCAACACCCGATACGAGAACTGGCGCGTTGGCGACAGTCATAGGGGGTGCTGCTAGCCGATGGCCGCAGCCCACTTCTCTGCGAGGAGTGCGGATGCCGCTTCGGACTGCTCGGTGGTCGGCGTGACGATGTCGCCGTCGAGGTTGCCGATGAGCGAGATCGCGTCTTCGTCGGTCGTGCCGGCCTCGTTCATCGCGTCGAGCGTGACGGGGTAGGCGCCGCCGACGATGAACATGTTCTGCGCCTCGGCGCTGTAGATGAACTCCTGCCAGAGGCGGGCGGCCGCGGGGTGCGGCGCGTCCTTGCTGATGGCCTGGTTGTAGAAGCTCGTGTACGCGGCGCCCGGAAGCGTCGTGACCTCCCAGCCGTCGACCACGGAGGTCTGGGCGAGGTTGTTGTAGCTCCAGTCGAAGACGACCTTCGTCTCGCCCGAGGCGATGGTGGCGGGCGTCGCGTTGACGGGGATGAAGTTGCCCGCCGCGTTCAGCTCGCTGAAGAAGTCGATGCCGTCCTGGAAGTCGTCGAGCGTTCCGCCCTGCTGCACGGTCGCGAGTCCGACGGCCGCGAATGCCGCGCCCGCCTGCGTCGGGTCGCCGTTGAGCGCGACGGCGCCCTTGTAGTCGTCGCCGAGCAGGTCGTCGAGCGACTCGGGCTTCGGCACGTCGTTCGAGTTGTAGCCGATCGACATCGAGCCGGTGTAGTCGTTGACCCAGAGGCCGGTCGACTCCTTGTTCTCGTCGAGGATCTCGGCCCAGTTCTCGACCTGGTAGGGCGCGAAGTAGTCGGTGCTCGCGAGCGCGACCGCGGTGCCGAGGTCGAAGACGTCGGGGGCGGTGTCCTGGCCCTTGAGGTTGTCGGCGGCGGCGATCTCTTCGGCGCTCGAGATGTCGGGGTCGGCGGAGTTGACGACGATGTCGTACTTCTCCTCGAAGGCGGCCTTGATCTCGCCGTAGTTGGCCCAGTTGTCGGGCAGTGCGATGACGTTGAGCTCGCCTTCGGCCTGGGCCGCTGCGATGAGTGCCTCGAGGCCGCCGAAGTCTTCGGCCGAGGTGGCGGTGGTGGCGTCGACGTCGCCCGCGGCGGCGGGGGTGTCGGTGCCGGTCGAGCAGGCGCTGAGCGTGATCGCGGCGGCGGCGAAGACGGCCACGCCGGCGAGGGTGCGCTTTCTGAACAAGGGGTTCCTCCTGGTGGCCACGCCGGCCGCCCGCGCTGTGAGCGGGCAGAAGGGAACCGGATCGGCCTTGAGAAAAGATACGGAGCATCGCGTACGTTCTGGGGATTCCTCGGTGAACGGATGACGAACAACCACGGTCGGGAAAGTGTCGGTGTCGGCGGCGCTCGATAGGGTCGGATCGTGACCGACTTCTCCGCCGCCCAGGCCAGGCGCATCGCCCTCGCGGCACAGGGTTTCGCGAGGCCGACGACCGACGCGGCCACGGGCATCCGCCAATTGTCCGCGCTCGTCGACCGGCTCGGCCTGCTGCAGCTCGACTCGGTGAACGTCTACGAACGCAGCCACTACCTGCCGGTCTTCGCGCGGCTCGGCCACTACGACAAGGCCGACCTCGACCGGGTGACCTTCGGCCGCAAGAGCCGGTACACCGAATACTGGGCGCACGAGGCCGCGATCATCCCGATGACCGCGCGGCCCCTGTTCCAGTGGCGCATGGACGCGCGTCGCGCGCGTCAGATGGCGGATGACACGGGCTGGGCCCACAACAACGGGGCCATGCTCGACTGGCTGCGCGCAGAACTGGCCGCGAAGGGTCCGCTGCCCGCGAGCCAGATCGAGCATGATACGGGCCGCGGCACCGGCAGCTGGTGGGGGTGGTCCGACGTGAAGCACGGGCTCGAGTACCTGTTCGGCTGGGGCGAGGTCGTCTCGGCGGGGCGCACCCGGTTCGAGCGCACCTACGCGCTGGCCGAGCAGCGAGTGCCGGCCGAGGTGCTGGCGACCACCGTCGCCGAGCCCGACGCGGTGCGCGCGCTGATCGCGCTCGGCGCGCGGGCCCACGGCATCGGCACGCTCGCCGACATCGCCGACTACTACCGCATCAAGCAGGCGCCGGCGAAGGCCGCGGTGGCCGACCTGGTCGACAGCGGCGAACTGCTGCCGGTCGCGGTCGAGGGGTGGAAGCAGCCGGCGTACCTGCACCGTGACGCGCGCATCCCGCGCCGGGTCGAGGCCGCTGCACTGCTCTCCCCGTTCGATCCCGTCGGCTGGTTCCGGCCCCGCGCCGAGCGCCTCTTCGACTTCCACTACCGCATCGAGATCTACACCCCCGCGCACAAGCGCGTGTTCGGCTACTACAGCCTGCCGGTGCTGGTCGACGACCGCATCGTGGGCCGCATCGACCTGAAGAGCGACCGGCAGAACCGCGTGCTGCGTGTGCAGTCGGCCTGGCGCGAGGCGGGTGCGCCGGCGGGCGTCGAGCAGCGCATCGCGCCGCTGATCGAGAACGCCCGTGTCTGGCAGGGCCTCGACCGCGTCGAGGTGGTCGACCGCGGCGACCTGGCCCGGGCGCTGGCCGGGGCGCTCGGGCTGCCGCTGCTGGCGGCCACCGCGGCGCCCGAGCCCGACGCCGCCGCGGCGCCGCCCGAGCCCGACGCCGAGCCCGCGCTGTAGCACGCGCCGCGCCTCGGCGAATGAGCCGGTTCCGGCCGGATGACGCGCCCGCGGCCGGCTCATCCTGCCGGAAACGGCTCATCGGCAGCCGGTCGCCCCAGCGCCGGCTGCCCCGAGCGGACAGCCTGACCCGGCACCCGTGGACGCCCGCCACCCGCGGTGCCATCATGGGTGACCATGACGACGATCGTGCTCTTCCACTCCGTTCTCGGCATCCGGCAGGGCGAACTCGATGCCGCCGCGCGGCTGCGTGCCGCCGGCCACGAGGTCGTGCTGCCCGACCAGTTCGACGGCCGGGTGTTCGACGCCTACGAGCCCGCCATGCAGTGGACCCGCTCCCTCGGCGAAGACCACCTGCACGACCGCGCGCTCGCGACGGTCTCCGAACTGCACGACGGGTTCGTCGTCGCCGGATTCTCGCAGGGCTCGGGCACCGCGACCTTCGTCGCCACCCGGCGCCGCGTCTCGGGGGTGCTGCAGTTCTCCGGCCTGAACCCGCTCGAGTGGTTCGGCGACGACGCCGCCTGGCCCGCCGGGGTCGACTCGCAGAGCCACCAGACGGTCGACGACCCGTTCCGCGACCCGGTGGAGGAGCAGGCGGTGGCGGATGTCGCGGCAGCGGGCGGCACCCTCGAACTGTTCGACTATCCGGGGGCCGGGCACCTGTTCACCGACCCGACGCTGCCCGACGAATACAACGCCGAGGCGACCGAGCTGCTCTGGACCCGGGTGCTGCCGTTCGTGGCGGCACGCGGCTAGCACTGCCGGCGCCGGGCGCAGCGCCGGCCGACAGGCCGCGCTGCCCGCAGCCGCGCGATTCGTCCTGTTCGACGGTCGGCCGGGCGCATCCGCCCTGGTAGAGCGGCGAAGAACTGCGTGCGGGCTAGAAGCCGCCGCCGATCTTGTGCAGGCGTTCGACGCGCTCGGCGAGCGGCGGGTGCGTGCTGAACAGCTTGTCGATGAGGCCGGGCTTGTTCGGGTCGGAGATCCACATGTGGGCCATCGACGAGTTCTGCCGTTTCACCGGGCGCCCGTAGGTGCCGAGCTTTTCGAGGGCGCTCGCGAGGGCTTCGGGATGACGCGTGGTCATCGCGCCCGTCGCGTCGGCGAGGTACTCGCGCTGCCGCGACACCGCGGCCTGCACGACGCCGGCGACGAGCGGCGACACGACGAGCGCGACGATCCCGAGCACCAGCAGGATCGGGTTGCCGCCGCCGTTGTTGTTGTTGCGGTTGCCGCCCGAGAAGAAACTGAAGCGCAGCAGGATGTCGGCGATGAAGCCGACGGCGACGACGAGCCCGAAGACGATCGTCGACACCCGGATGTCGTAGTTCTGCACGTGCCCGAGCTCGTGCGCCATGACGCCCTCGAGCTCGTCGTCGTCCATGATCGCGAGCAGCCCGGTGGTGGCGGCGACGACGGCGTGCTTCGGGTCGCGCCCGGTGGCGAACGCGTTGGGCGCCTGGTCGTCGATGATGTACACCTTCGGCATCGGCATACCGTTGGTGATGGAGAGGTTCTCGACGATGCGGTAGAGCCGCGGGTCATCCGATTTCTGGATCTCGTGCGCCCCGCTGATGGCGAGCGCCTGGCGCCCGGCGGCGAAGTACTGGATCAGCGTGTAGACACCGGCGCCGACGAGCGTGCCGATCGTGATCGTCAACGGGTCGCCGCCGAAGAAGAAGGTCGCGACGTAGCCGAGGCCGGCGATGATGACGACGAACAGCGCGATGATGAACACCGTGTTGCGCTTGTTCGCGGCTATGGCGCGATACATCGAGAACGACCCTCGGCGACTAGAACTGCACGCGGGGCGGCTCTGCGATGGCCGCGGCGTCGGCGACCTCGAAGAACTCGCGCTCGGTGAAGCCGAGTCCGCGAACGAAGAGGGTGTTCGGGAAGACCTTGATCTTGGTGTTCAGCTCGCGCACACCGCCGTTGTAGAAGCGGCGGCTGGCCTGGATCTTGTCTTCGGTGTCGACGAGCTCGCCCTGCAGCTGCAGGTAGTTCTGGCTCGCCTGGAGCTGCGGGTAGGCCTCGGCCACGGCGAAGACGCTCTTCAGCGCCGACTGCACGTGGTTCTCGGCGACCGATGCCTCGGCGGGGGTCGTCGCGCTGATCGACTCGGCGCGGGCCTTCGTCACGGCCTCGAAGACGCCCTTCTCGTGCGCGGCGTATCCCTTGACCGTCTCGATGAGGTTGGGCAGCAGGTCGGCTCGACGCTTGAGCTGCACGGTGATGTCGCTCCACGCCTCGTCGACGCGCACGTTGAGGGTCACCAGGCCGTTGTAGGTGGTCCAGAGGTACACGCCGACGATGATGACGAGCAACACGATTACACCGATGACGATAAGGATTTCCATACCGGCCACTATAGGGGAGAGCGCCTCAGCTACAGGGGGTTGCGTCTATGCTCTGTGCTAATTCGCGGCCTACACTCTGGCCATGAGCGTGCTTCCGGATGACGCGGCGAACGCCGCGCGACGCCCCCGCGGCCGGCCCCGAAAGTCGGGCGCGGCAGCCGACACCCGCGGGCTCATCGTGAAGGCAGCCGGCGCCGAATTCGCGGCGGGTGGATACGACGCCACCTCGCTCAGGGCCATCGCCCGACGTGCCGGCGTCGACCCGTCGCTCGTGCACCACTACTTCGCCACGAAGGCCGACCTGTTCGCGGCGACCGTGCGGGTTCCGGTGCGTCCCGACCGGGTGGTGGCCGAGGTGCTCGCCGGCCCCCGCGACCGCATCGGCACCGATCTGGTGCGGGCGCTCGTCGTGGCGTTGGATGCTCCGGGGGCGAGTCGCCGTGTCATCCGCCTGCTGCACACCGCGCTCGGCCAGGAGTTCGCGGCGACGCTGCTGCGCCAGTTCGTCAGTCACGAGATCCTCGCGCGCATCGCACGCTCGATCGGCGGCGACGACCCCGAGCTGCGGGCGTCGCTCGCCGCGAGCCAGATGGTCGGCCTGATCGTGGCGCGGTACGGCGTGCGCGTCGAGCCGCTCGCGAGCGCCTCGGCCGACGAGGTGGCGCGCCGCATCGGTCCGATCGTGCAGTGGCACCTGACCGGCGACCTGCCCGACGGATCCGACCGGCCGGACCCTCTTGACATGGGCGATCCCGCGGGCGAATAATTCCGCACATGGTGAATAAATCGCCAGCGGTGCGCATCGACGGGCTCCGGGTGCGCCGCGGCAGAAACACGGTGCTCGACGGTTTCGACCTCGAGCTGCAGACCGGCGGTGTGGTCGGGCTGCTGGGCCCCAGCGGGTCGGGCAAGACGACGCTGATGCGCGCGATCGTCGGGGTGCAGACCGTCGCCGGCGGAACGGTCACGGTGCTCGGCGAACCGGCAGGAAGCGCGGGGCTGCGTCACCGCGTCGGCTACGTGACGCAGAACGCGAGCGTCTACGACGACCTGACCGTGCGGCAGAACCTGCGCTACTTCGCACGGGTGGTGGGCGCTCCCCCGGCCGACGTCGAGAGGGTGATCGCCGAGACCGGGCTGGTCGAGCAGGCCGACGCCCTGGCCGCCTCGCTCTCGGGCGGCCAGTCGAGCCGCGTCTCGCTCGCGGCGGCGCTGCTCGGTGCACCCGAGCTGCTCGTGCTCGACGAACCGACGGTCGGGCTCGACCCGGTGCTGCGGGTCGAACTGTGGGCCATGTTCCGCCGGCTCGCCGACCGGGGTGTGACGCTTCTCGTGTCGAGCCACGTGATGGACGAGGCGACCCGCTGCGACCGGCTGCTGCTTCTGCGCGACGGCCGGCTGCTCGCCGACGACTCCCCCGCGGGGCTTCTACGCACCACCGGCGCGAGCGACGCCGAAGAGGCGTTCCTCGTGCTGATCGGGCAGGGGGTGGCCTCGTGACGCCGGCGCGCACGCTCGCCACCGCCGGGCGTGTGCTCACCCAGATCCGTCACGACCCGCGCACGGTCGCGCTGCTGCTCGTGGTGCCGAGCCTGCTCGTCGGGCTGGTGGCCTGGCTGTTCGACACGACCGGGGTGTTCCAGCAGATCGGCCCGGCGATGCTCGCGCTGTTCCCGTTCATCATCATGTTCTTGGTCACGAGCATCGCGACGCTGCGCGAGCGCCGGTCGGGCACCCTCGAGAGGCTGCTCAGCCTTCCGCTCTCGAAACTCGACTTCATCCTCGGCTACGCGCTCGCGTTCGGCCTGCTCGCCGTGGCGCAGGCGTCGATCGCCGTCGCGTTCGCGGTCGGGGTGTGCGGGCTCGAGATCGAGGGAACGATGGGGCTGCTCGTCGCCGTCGCCGTGGCCGACGCGGTTCTCGGCACGACCCTCGGCCTGCTGGCGAGCGCGTTCGCCCGCACCGAGTTCCAGGTGGTGCAGTTCATGCCGGCGATCGTCTTCCCGCAGGTGCTGCTCGGCGGCGTGCTCCTCCCCCGCGACCAGATGCCCGACGTGCTCTACGCGATCAGCGACTGGCTGCCGCTGTCGCACGCGGTCGACGCGTTGAACGCCGTCGCGACGGGCGGCGAAGACGACGGCTACGTGGCAGGCCAGCTCGCGGTGATCGGCGCCTTCGCCCTGGGCGCGGTGGCGCTCGGCGCGCTCACCCTGCGTCGACGCACCGGGTGAGGGTGGCAGAATCGTTGGGCGCGGAACCGCGCTCGAACAAAGGCACACAGCATGACGGACGGCACGGCGGCACGACTGGTCGCAGAGAACACGGCGATCATCGAAGACTTCCCGAAGGCCGGCATCACGTTCCGCGACCTCACCCCCGTCTTCGCCGACGGCCCCTCGTTGCGCGCCGTCACCGACGCCCTCGTCGCACCCTTCGCGGGGCGCATCGACGCGGTCGCGGGGGTCGAGGCCCGCGGGTTCCTGCTCGCCGCGGCATCCGCCTACGCCCTCGATCTCGGCGTCCTGGTCGTGCGCAAGCCGGGCAAGCTGCCGCGCGAGGTCATCAGCGAGAGCTACGAGCTCGAGTATGGCTCGACGAGCCTCGAGGTGCAGCCGGGCGACTTCCCGCCCGGAACCCGCATCCTGCTGCTCGACGACGTGCTCGCCACCGGCGGCACGCTCGCGGCGGCCACGCGCCTGATCGAGCGCGCGGGCTGGGTCGTCGCGGGAGTCAGCGTCGTGCTCGAACTCGAGGAGTTGAACGGGCGCGCGAACCTCGAGGGTCGCGACATCCGCTCGATCTCCGTCGTCTAGCCTCGTCGCTCCCGGCGACTAGTCGCGGCTGGTCTCCGTGGCCATGCCCATACGCGTGAGCACGATCGTCTCGAGCACCTGCACGACGAAGTAGAGCACGAGCGAGATCGCCGTGACGACGACGACCGAGGCCCAGACGTCGGCGAACTTCGCCTGCGGCAGGTACTGCAGCGTGGAGTAGCCGATGCCGTCTCCGGTCGACAGCATCTCGACGAGCAGGGCTCCGGTGATGGCCCCGGGTACCGAGATGCGGATCGCGGCGAACAGCGAGGGCAGCGCTCCCGGCAGGGCCACCTTGCGCACGGCCGTGAGGGTTCCGCCGCCGTAGACGGCGACGACGTCGAGCATCTGCGGCGAGGCGGCCTTGAGGCCGAAGACCATGGTGACGAGCGCGGGGAACAGAACGACGATTCCGCCGATGACGGCGACGGATGCCTCGGAGCCGAACCCGAAGATCAGGATGATCACCGGCGCGAGGGCGATGAGCGGCACCGAACGCAGCAGCATCGCGACGGGCATGAGCGCGCTCTCGGCGCCCTTCGACACCCGGAACAGGATGGCGCCGAGAATGGCGACCACCAGGCCGACGACGAAGGCGGTTGCCGAGTGGCGGAGGGTGACGGCGAGGTTCGCGCCGAGCACGTCGCGGTTCGCGGGCGCGTCGGCGTCGGTGACGAGGAACGCCCAGACGTCGAGCGGCCCCTTCGCGACGTAGGGAGAGATGCCGAAGAAGGTGAGCACGGCGAGCCAGGCGGCGATGACGAGGGCGAAGGTGCCGAGGGCCACGAGCACGCTCTTGCCGACCGAGCGGCCGAGCGCCTTGAGGGCGGTGCTGCGCACCTGCTTGCGCAGGTCGGCGACCGAGACGGTCGGGGTCTGGGTGGTGGCGGTCATCTCAGGCCGCCTTTCCGGTGGACCACGGGGCGACGAGCCGGCCGACCAGCCCGAGCAGCGCGTAGCCGACGATCGCGACGAGGGCGCAGAGCAGGAAGATCACCCAGACCCGCGGGGAGTTCAGGGTGACGGCCGCTCCGATGAGGATGGGCCCGACGCCGACGTCGATCTTGCCGAAGTACTCGCCGAGCACCGCGCCGAGGAAGGCCGCCGGAACGGCGATCTGCAGCGAGCTGAGGATCGCGGGCAGGGCGGCGATGAGCCTGACCTTGCGCAGCTGCATGAACTTCGAGCCGCCGTAGACGCGCACGACGTCGAGCGACGCCTTGTCGGCGGCCTTGAGGCCGAGCAGTGTGCCGACGACCGTGGTGAAGAACACCGAGAACGCGGCGAGGAAGATCGCGGTGCTCGACGGGTCGCCGGGCGCCTTCGCGCCGCCGAGGATGATGAGCACGAGCGGGCCGATCGCGACGATCGGGATGCAGTAGGTGATGACGGCGATCTGGGTGAGCACACCCTCGAGCCAGGGCAGCACGAGCACGATGGCGCAGAGCACGAGTGCGAGCCCGTTGCCCCAGAGGTAGCCGAGACCGGCCTCGGTCATCGTGACCGAGAAGGAGTTCCAGTAGAAGCCGATGCCGTCGGTGAAGAGGGCCTCGACCACCTGGGGAGGTGTGGGGATGGGCGCATAGTTGCCCTCCCCGCGCGGGCCGAAGGCGGTGAGCGCGAGCACCCACCAGACGGCGACGAGCGCCGCGAGCCCCAGGAGGCCGATCAGCCAGGAGGGAAGAGCGAGTCTGCGCACGGGACGGGTCACTCGTCGATCGCCGCGCCGCCGGCGCCGAAGAGCAGGTCGGAGGCGTGGTCGACGTAGGCGTGGAACTCGGGCGTGCGCTGCATCTCGGGCAGGCGCGGGCGCGGCAGGTCGATGTCGATGATCTCCTTGATGCGGCCGGGGCGCGGGCTCATGACCGCGACCTGGTCGGAGAGGAAGATCGCCTCGGAGATGCCGTGCGTCACGAGCAGGGTCGTCGCCGGCTTGTGCGTCCAGATGCGCAGCAGCTCGAGGTTGAGGCGCTGGCGCGTCATGTCGTCGAGCGCGCCGAACGGCTCGTCGAGCAGCAGCACCGAGGGCTTCATCACGAGCGACCGGGCGATCGACACGCGCTGGCGCATACCGCCCGAGAGCTGCGACGGCTTGGCCTTCTCGAATCCGCGCAGACCGACGAGGTCGATCAACTCGTCGATGTAGTCCTGGTCGGGCTTTTTGCCCGCGATCTCGAACGGCAGCCGGATGTTGCTCATCACACTGCGCCAGGGCAGCAGCGCGTGGTCCTGGAACGCGATGCCCAGTTCGTTGTTCTTGCGCAGCTCTTTCGGGCTCTTGCCGTCGACCCGGGTGGTGCCCGAGCTGGGGTCTTCGAGCCCCGCGAGGATGCGCAGGATGGTGGACTTGCCGCAACCCGACGGCCCGAGCAGGGCGAGGAACGTGCCCTTGTCGGTGTGCAGGTTGGCGTTTTCCAGCGCCACCACACTCTTCGTCCCCATACGGAACTCTTTGTGCAGGTCGCTGATCTGGATGCCGGTGCCCAGGGAAACGCCCTGGGCACCGTCAACAGCCGTGGTCGTGGTCACGGGTAGTCCTTTGTTTTGGGAACGAGCTACTTAGCGTAAGCGACGAGCTCGGGGTTCTCCTCGTAGACCTCGGCGAGGAGCGAGAGGTCGAAGAGGTCGGACGCCTCGATCGTGATGCCTGCGGCGGCGAGGGTCTTCACGGTCTGCTCCTGCAGTTCGTCGCTGATCGTGAACAGCCCGTTCTTCTCGGTGTCTTCGGAGACGATGAGCAGGTTCTGCGCGGCGGAGCCGGCCTTGGCCTTCTCGATGTCGGGCACGGCCTCGGCACCGTTGAGCTCGAGCGCGAGCTCGGCGGCACCGTCGGGGTCGGCGACCGCGTCGGCCCAGCCCTTGATCTCGGCGACCAGGAACGCCTTGAGCAGTTCACGGTCTTCGGCGATGGTCTGGTCGGTCACCGTGACGGTCTCGGCGACGAACGGCAGGCCGTTGTCGGCGAACGGCAGGTTCGCGACCTCGTAGCCCTGGGCCGCGACGGTGATGGACTCGTTGGTGAGGTACGCGACGAAGCCGTCGACGTCGCCGTTGACGAGCACCGAGGGGTCGTACTGCACGGGCACGATCTCGAGCGAGGCGGGGTCGACGTCGTTCGCGGCGAGCAGTGCCTCGAACAGCGAGGTGTTCGACGCCTGCACGCCGATCTTCTTGCCGACCATGTCTTCGGGGGTGAGGATGTTGCCCGCGTCGGCGAGCGACAGGATGGTGAACGGGTTCTTCTGGAACGTGGCGCCGATGATCTTCAGCGGAGCGTCTTCGCCCGCGACGACGGTGCCGATCGAGATGGCGTCGCTCAGGGCGATGTCTGCGGTGCCCGAGAGCAGTTCGGCGCTACCGGTCGACGGGCCGGCGGCCATGGTGACCTCGCCGATGCCGGCGTCGGTGTAGTACCCCTTGTCGAGCGCGAAGAATTCGCCCGCGAACTCCTCGTTCTTGATCCAGGAGAGCTGCAGGGCGATGTCGCCGAGGCTTTCGCTGTCTCCGTCGGCGGCGGGCGTCGCGCCCGAGCAGCCGGCGAGGGCGAGGACGATGCCTGCTGCGGCGATCGTGGCGGCGGCCTTACGGCGCGGAGTGAAGCTGAAACGTGCTGACATGGGGAAATGCCTGTCTCTTCGGAGTATTGGGTGTAGGTGACATTACCGAGCGCGCGTTTCACGTTCTTCATGACGGTGTTTCGGGCAGATTAACCGCGGTAACGGTTGTGTCTCGACCCCGACCGGCTCAGAGAGTCCGGCCGCCGATGAGCCGTTGCAGCCACCTGAACGACCGTTTCGGCACGCGGCTCTGCGTCTCGAAGTCTACGTGAACCAGACCGAAGCGCTGGCTGAAGCCGGCCGCCCACTCCCAGTTGTCGAGCAGCGACCAGACGAAATAGCCCCGCAAGGTCACGCCGGGCGCGCCCGCGAACGCGACCGCGAGGTGCTCGGCGAGGTAGAGCACTCGCGCCTCGTCGTCGATCGACCCGTCACGCTGCACGACGTCGGGGTAGCTCGCGCCGCCCTCGGTGATGACGACGGGCGGGAGCGCGTCGCCGTAGCGGTCAGCATGCTCGGCGAGCGTGACGGCGAGAAACTCGGGGGCCACGGGCCAGCCGAATCCGGTGACGGGAAACTCGGGCCACGGTTCGAGGGTGAACGGCAGCCGCTGCGACACCGGCGACGGTCCGTCGGGAGTCGTGGCATCCGTCGGCGATCCCGCGGAGACCCGCGTGGGCATGTAGTAGTTCAGCCCGTAGAAGTCGAGCGGCGCCGAGATCGCCTTCAGGTCGGCCGGCTCGATCTCGCGCAGGAAGCCGAAGAGGTGCTCGAACGGCTCGGGGATCTGCGGGTAGCGGCCGAGCAGCACGGGGTCGGCGTAGACGCGGTTGTGCACGATATCGAAGAGCTGGGCGGCGTAGGCGTCGTCTTCGCTGTCTCCGGCCGGCTGCACGGGCGAGTGCACGTTGGTGATGCCGATGGCCCCGGAGACGGATGCGGCCCGCAGCGCCTCGACCGCGAGGCCGTGCCCGAGAAGCTGGTGGTGGGCGGCCGGCAACGAGTCGAAGAGCAGGGACGCGCCGGGGGCGTGCACGCCGAGCGCGTACCCGTTGAGTGTGACGGTGGCCGGCTCGTTCACCGTCACCCAGCTCTCGACCCGGTCGCCGAACGCCTCGCCCGCGAGGAACGCGTACTCGGCGAAGCGGTAGGCGGTGTCGCGCTCGAGCCAGCCGCCGGTGTGCTGCAGCGCCTCGGGGGTGTCCCAGTGGAAGAGCGTCGCCATGGGTGTGATTCCCTCGGCGAGCAGGCCGTCGATGACCCGGTCGTAGAAGGCGGTGGCCGAACGGCTGAGGCGCCCGCGGCCGCCGGGTTGCAGGCGCGACCAGCCGAGCGAGAACCGGTAGGAGTCGACGCCGAGCTCGCGCATGAGCGCGATGTCTTCGGCGTACCGGTGGTAGTGGTCGGTGGCGATCGCGGCGTCGGAGCCGTCGGCGATGCGGCCGGCCTGGGCCATGAACGTGTCCCAGGTCGAGGGTTCGCGGCCGTCGTCGAGGATGCCGCCCTCGATCTGGAACGCGCTCGTGGCGACACCCATCGTGAAGGCGGCGGGGATCTGCGCGCCGAGCCCGGCCGGGTTGTCGAGCCACTCGCGGCCCGGGCGGCGGGCGCTGCGCGAGGCGGCGGTGTCGCGGGGTGCGGCGCTCATGCCCCGAGCACGCGCTCGAGGTAGGCGTTGCCGAACACCCGCTGCGGGTCGAGGCGGTCGCGCATGGCGACGAAGTCGTCGAACCGCGGGTAGGCGGCGCGCAGCGACTCGGCGTCGCGGTTGTGCATTTTGCCCCAGTGCGGGCGGCCATCGTATGTCTGCATGATGTGCTCAATCGTACGGAAGTACTCGGTGGGGTCTTCACGGTGGTAGCGGTGCAGCGCGATGTACCCGGTGCGCCGGCCCGTGGCGGTGGAGAGCCAGAGGTCGTCGGCGGCGGCCGACCGCACCTCGATCGGGAACGAGATCTTCCAGCGCCGCTTCTCGATGAGCACGTGGATCTCGCGCACGATCTCGGGCACCGCCTCGAACGGCACCGCGTACTCCATCTCGACGAAACGGGTACGCCGCGGCGACACGAACACCTCGTGCGACACGTCGGTGTAGCGGCGGTCGCCGACCAGGCGGGTCGCGAGGCGGTTGACCGTGGGGGTGAGCCGTGGTGCCCGACGCCCGAGTTCGAGTTTCGCGGCGAGCACGGAGTTCGACATGAAGTCGTCTTCCCACCAGCCGGCGAACCGGCCGACCGGGCGGCGCTCGGCGTCGATCGGCAGCCGGGTGTTGTACTTGCTCAGCACGGTGTCGGTGTGCGGCCAGACGTAGAACTCGAAGTGGTCGTTCGCGGCCGTCAGCGGCTCCCAGTCGTCGAGCACCGCGTCGATCGGCTCGGGGGTCTCGACGGCGCTGAGCAGGAAGGCGGGCACACACTCGATCGTCACGTCGACGAGGACGCCGAGTGCGCCGAGTCCGAGCCGCGCGGCGGCCAACAGGTCGGCGTTCTCTGTCTCGCTCACCCGCAGTGTGCCGCCATCCGCCGTCACCAGGGTGAGGGCCGTGATCTGCGTGGCCAGCCCGCCGAAGGCGGCACCGGTGCCGTGGGTTCCCGTGGAGGTCGCGCCGCCGATGCTCTGCCGGTCGATGTCGCCCATGTTGGCGAGCGCGAGGCCGTGCGGCGCGAGCAGCTCGGGGAGGCGGTGCAGCCGGGTTCCGGCGGCGAGGGTGACGCGCGTGCCGTCGACGGCGACGAGGCCGTCGAGGGCGTCGAGGTCGAGCTGGATGCCCGTGGTCGCCGCGATCGCGCTGAAGCTGTGCCCCGCGCCGACCGGCTTGACCGAGAGGGCGTGCTCGGCGGCGTACCGCACGACCTCGGCCACCTCGGCGGCGTCGGCCGGGCGGGCGACGTGCGCCGGATGCGCGGTCTCGCAGCCGCCCCAGTTCTTCCACGGGGTGCCGGGTTCGAGCAGCCGCGATGTCGTGAGCGTCACAGGAACACCCGCCCCTGGCCGCGGTAGGTGGGCACGGTCTCGACGACCGTGCCGCCCGCGACGATCGCGAACTCGTCGAGGTGTTCGCTGATCTCGCCGGCCTTGGTGTGCCGCAACCAGACCCGGTCGCCGACGCCGAGCGCCGCGGCGGCCGGCCCGCTCACGGGGCTCTGCACCTCGCCGGCCATCTCGAGCGGCAGCAGCTTGAGCCCCTCGGGCCAGGCGAGCTTGGGGGTGCGGTCGGCCGCGGTCGGCCCGGAGGCGATCCAGCCGCCGCCGAGCAGCACGGCGAGGTCGGGCTGCGGCTTGCGCACCACCGAGAGCGCGAAGGCGGCGGCGGGAGCGGGGTGGAAGTGCGCGTAGTTGTCGAACAGGTGCGGGCCGAACAGGCCCGAGCCCGCGGCGACCTCGGTGACCGCGGATTCGGCGACGGTCGACTCGATCGATCCGGTGCCGCCGCCGTTCACGAACTCGAGGTCGGCGATCTCACGCACCGATGCCACGGCGAGCCCCCGGCGTTCGGCGAGTTCGGCGGCCGACTGTTTCTGCACCCATTTCACCGCCGCGCCGCGTACCGGGTTGCCGGCCGGTTGGTTCACGAGGCCGGCGATCTGCGCCTCGTACCCCATGATGCCGACGAGGGTGAAGCCGGGCCGGGCGACGATGACCTCCGCGAGGGCGCGCGCCTCGGCCACGCTGTGCACGGGCGAGCGGCGCACCCCGAGGTGGCCGAAGAGCTTCGAGTTCCACGAGGCGTCGATCTCGAGGCAGACCCGGATCGCCTCGCGCTGCGCCGGCGCGACGACCGCGTCGACGAAGTCGAGCTGCGCGACGCTGTCGACCATGATCGTCACGCGCGCGGCGAGCTCGGGCGACGCGGCGAGCCGGCGCAGCGCGGCGCGGTCGGCCGTGGGGTAGGCGACCACGACGTCGTCGATCGCGGCCCCGTCGGCGCTCGGCGTCGCGAGCCAGAGCGCCTCGGGCAGGGTGTAGGCGAGCACCCCCGCGTAGCCGGGCAGGGCGAGCACGGCGTCGATGATGCCGCGCACCCGCACCGACTTGCTCGCGACGCGGATCGGCGTGCCCTTGGCCCGGTCGAGCATGTCGAACGCGTTGTGGGCGAGCGCGTCGAGCGAGATCACGCCGTACGGCGGGTCGAGGTCGGCGGTCGCGGCCTGCAGGCCGGGCCAGTAGGTCGACGGGGTGGTCCACGGCCGGTCAGCCGGGCGCACGAGCTCCATCTAGGCGACGCTCTTGATCGGTACGATCGCGAGCCCACCGAGGGCCGCGGTCACGGCCGAGGCCACGAAGAGACCGGTGAAACCCGCACCCGCCCCGACGAATCCGGCATCCGTCGACCCGACTTCGATACCGGTCGTCGAAAGCCCCGCGCACACCACGACGATGAAGGCGCCGAGCAGGGGCGCGACCGCCTGCGGAACGGCGGTCGCGATGTTCATGATGCCGAGGTCTTTGCCGCGCGACTGCGCGTCAGGCAGCACCTGGGTGGCGAGCGCCTGGTCGACGGCCATGAAGCTGCCGTAGCCCAGACCGAGCAGGCCGGCGGCCGCGATGGCGATGCTGAAGTCGGGCACGAAGGCGAGGATGAGCGCGGCGAGGGCCTGCAGGTAGGCGGCGACGTAGACGAAGACCTTGCGCCGTCCGAGGCGGTCGCTGAGCTTGCCGACGGCGAGGGCGGATGCGATGAAGAAGACCATGTAGACGGCCGTCAGCAGCAGCAGGTCGTCTTCGGCCGCCGCGCCGCGGTTCAACCCGAACATCAGGAAGTACAGCAGCAGGGTGGTGCCGAGCGCGTTGCCGAGGTTGACCAGGATTCGGCTGAGGAGCGTCCAGCCGAAGTCGGGGAACCGGCGCGGGTTGATCCACAGGCCGGCGAGCAGGGCCGAGGCGCTGAACGGCGGGCGGTTCGCGGCGGGCAGCACGGCGTCGGGGGTGCGCAGCAGGAACGGCAGTACGAGAACCACGACCAGAACGGCGACGACGAGGTAGCCGACGAAGGTGCTCAACGCGAGCAGTGTCACCAGCAGGATGCCGAGGATCGTGCCGGCGGCCTGCGGGGCGGAGACCCAGCCGGAGACGTAGCCGCGCTGGTTCACCGGCACCTGGTCGGAGATGGTGGCGGTGATCGCGGCGGTGAGCACGCAGAACCCGATCAGGGCGAGCGACCAGAAGACGCCGATGCCCACCATGGTGCTCTGCACGCCGAGCAGCACGAGCGAGACGGCGAAGAGCGCGGTGCCGCCGAGGATCCACGGGCGGCGGCGGCCGAAACGCGAGACGGTGCGGTCGCTGAGCGCGCCGCTGACGGGAAACGCGACGAGCGCGCACACGCCCGCGATGGCCGAGATGATGCCGAACGCCACGACGTTGTCGACCCACGAGGCGGCCTGCAGCTGCTCTTCGATCTGCTTCGGCAGCAGCAGCTGGATCGGGGTGAGCTGCGCCATCCAGATGCCGAGCCAGGCGGTGGCGAAGAGGGCGATCCAGCCGCCCGAGACCTTGCGCGTCGGTTCGGCGAAGGCGGATACGGTTCCGCCGGTTGTTCCGGTCGTCGTCATGGGGCGGTCTCCACTGTCTTCGTCGGGTGTCGCAGAGGTGTAACGGGTGAGGTCGCGCCGGAGGGCTGTGCAAGAGCGGCGATGGATGTCGCGGCGAACTCGATCACGCGGCTCGCGGCCGCCGAGTCCCGGTCGGCGAGCCAGGCGAGCGTGATGCCGTCGGTGATCGTGACGACCATCCGTGCCACGTCGTCGAGCGGGAGCATCCAGACCATGCCGGTGTCGGCGGCCGCGGTCTCGAGCAGCCCGCCCACCGCCATGCGGTAGCCCGCGTACTGTTCGCGCGGCAGCTCGGCGAGTTCGGCGGTGCGCAGCGAGTACTGCATGAGCTCGAACATGGTCTGCTCGTGGGCGGGGTCGGCGACGACGACCTCGAAGAACGCCTGCAGCCCGTCGCGGATGGCGGTGCGCAGGTCGTTGCCGAAGCGCAGCGACTCGAACGCGGCGACCGCCTGGTTCTCGATCACGTGGGCGATGAGCTCGCGCATCATCTCGTCGCGGCTGGTGAACGCGTAGTGGAAGCTCGCGAGCGCCATGTCGGCCTCGGCGACGATCGCGCGGGTGGTGGCCCCGCCGACCCCCTCGGCGGCGATCACCCGGAAGGCGGCCTCGAGCAGGGCGACACGGCGGTCGGCGGCAGACATACGCGTCATCCGTGGCCTCCCGGGTCGCCGTGTGGGTCACTTGACCCAGACACACGCTCAGGATGGCCGAGCGGTGCGGCGGTGTCAAGACGTTCGCACCACCCCAGAAGGGAGGGTCAGGAAACGGCGACCTGCGACGGGTGCAGGGCTTCGCCCGCGTCATCCGAGACAAAGAGCCCCATCGCGGAGTTGGCCGATGCCATCAACTTCATCAACCAGTCTTTGTCGATGTCGACCCGGTCTTTGCCGGCGAAGTGGAAGTGGATCATCGAAGCGGGGTGCAGCCAGATGCCGCTGCGCCCGCCGGCGAGGCCCATCTCGTCTTGCCACGTCATCAGGAAACCCTCCTGCCTGCGCAGCTTCTGGACGATGACGATCTCGAGGTGGGCGAGCAGCCGGTCGTCGAACTCGACCGTGACGCCGTCGTATTTGAGAGTGCCCATGTGAGGCTCCAACCCGTGATTGACCCGCGCGGCCCTCGCGCGGCGGCGAGGAAGGAGCACGGGGTCTGAGTGGGGCGCCCTCACGGTCACTCTACGCGCGTCGAGGCGCGCTGTCGCGGTCGGATATTCGGTACCCCCGGTCGGACTCGAACCGACACTGGAACGATTTTAAGTCGCCTGTCTCTGCCATTGGACTACGGGGGCGGGTGGTGGTTAACCGCGAATGCGCGGGCCGAGTCGGCCCGCGCATTCGAGTGTATAAGAGGAGTTACTTGGCCTTCGGGCGCGAAGCGAACTCTTCGAACGCGGCGCGAGGGGTCTCGACGGCGACGATCGACGCGAGGTCGCGGCCGACGAAGAGGTTGATGACCCAGTTGCCGATGACGCGGATCTTGCGCTCCCAGGTCGGCATGGCCAGACCGTGGTAACCGCGGTGCATGACCCAGGCGGGGAAGCCGGTGATGCCGATCTTGCCCTTCTGGAACACACCGACACCCAGACCGAGGCCGGCGACGGCTCCGGCGGGCTGGTGGAAGTAGTCCTTGACGTCTTCGCCGCGCAGGGTGGCGATGATGTTCTTCGACATCAGCTTGCCCTGGCGAACGGCGTGCTGGGCGTTCGGTACGCAGAAGCCGCCGACACCCTTTCCGGTGAGGTCGGGAACGGCGCTGACGTCGCCGGCACCCCAGGCGTCGGCCACGACACCGTCGTCGTTGATGACGCGGAGGTCGGCCTGCACGCGCAGACGGCCACGCTCTTCGACGGGGAGGTCGGTGTTGCGCAGCATCGGGCTGGCCATGACGCCGGCGGTCCAGACGATGAGGTCGCTCTCGAAGGTCTCACCGGTCGACAGCTGGATGACGCCGTTCTCGGCCGACTGCAGCTGGGTCTCGAGGTGGATCTGCGCGCCGCGCTCGGCGAGGTTCTTGATGACCCAGAGGCTCGTCTTCAGCGAGACCTCGGGCATGATGCGGCCCATCGCCTCGATGAGGTGGAAGTGGGTGTCTTCGAAGCTGATCGTCTTGTAGCGCTTGACGAGGGCGCTCGCGAACGAACGCATCTCGGCGAACGCCTCGATGCCGGCGAAGCCGCCGCCGACGACGACGAAGGTGAGCAGGCGGTCGCGCTCGGCGCCCTTGGGCAGGTGGGCCGCCTTGTCGAAGTTGGTGAGGATGCGGTCGCGCACGGCGATCGCCTCTTCGATGTTCTTCATGCCGATGGCCTCGTCGGCGACACCCGGGATCGGGAACGTGCGCGAGACGGAACCGGCGGTGACGACGATCTGGTCGTAGTCGATCTCGTAGTTCTCGCCGATGGGCGGCTCGATCGTCGCGGTCTTCGTGGCGTGGTTGATGCCGATGACCTTGGCGGTGACGATGTTCGTCTTCTTGAGGTGCGCGTGGTGGGGAACGACCGCGTGACGCGGGTCGATCGATCCGGCGGCGATCTCGGGAAGGAACGGCTGGTAGGTCATGTACGGGCGCGGGTCAACCATGGTGACCTCGGCCTCACCGGCGCGAAGCTGCTTTTCGAGTTTCCATGCGGTGTAGAAACCGGCGTAGCCGCCGCCGACGATAAGGATTTTTGGCACGAGTCTTGCTCTCCTAGAAAAGGGTGGATGAAAGTCACCTACGACGGTGGAAGCCATCGACCAATCTACTCCTTTCGGCGCGCCGCCATGAATTGCCTCACTCCGGCCATGATGACGAGCACAAAAGAGATGCCGAAAACCCCGAAAAGCAGCAGGGGAATGCCCACGTCGCGCCATTGGCCGAGGGTGGGGAAGATGCCGCCGGAAGACGACTGGTCGGATGACTCGGGCAGGGCGGTCGCGCTGGGCGACGGTTCCGGCTCGAGCGTCTCGACCGGGGGTTTCTCGGCCGTCGCGCGCCGGTTGATGCGCACCCATTCGGCGAGGTCGCCCATGGGGTTGGCGGTCACCGTGGGCACGTCGGCCGAAACGGCGGCCGCGGCATCCACCAGTCCGTAGCCGTAGATGGGGTCGACGCCGTCGACGCCCGCCGGGGTGGCGGTGGAGATGAGGCGCTCGATCACGTTGGCGGCGCTGAGCTCGGGGTGGGCGGCGCGCACGAGCGCGACGATGCCCGAGACGATCGGGGTGGCGCCGCTCGTGCCGTCCCAGAGCACGTAGCCGCCGCCGGGTGTCGCGCCGACGAGCTGCTCGCTCGGCGCGGAGACGCCGATGGTGATGCCCTGCGAGGAGGCGTCCCAGCTGGCGCCGCCGGTGCGGTCGACGCCGCCGACCGTGAGCACGCCGGGCATGGTGGCGGGGGCGCCGACCTGGGAGGTTCCGCTCCCCCGGTTGCCGGCGGCCGCGACGACGACCACGTCTTTCTCGGCGGCGTAGAGGAAGGCCTCGTCCCAGCTGGTGGGCCACTCGAGGGTGTTGCGGGTGAGCGACATGTTGATGACGTCGGCGCCGTTGTCGACGGCCCAGCGCACGGCGTCGGCGATCTGGTCGTCGCTGCTCGGGCCGTCGGCGTCGTCGAAACCGAGGGAGATCGCGAGCAGGGATGCGGCGGGGGCGGCGCCGATCACACCGGCGGTTCCGCGGCCGCGGCCCGCGGCGAGCGAGGCGACCATGGTGCCGTGCGAGCTGCCCTCGGTGCCGACCGGCGTCTGGCCGTTGCTCGAGCCGTGGGTGGAGAAGTCGGTGCCGCCGACGACCGCGCCGGTCAGGTCGGGGTGGGTGCCGTCGATGCCGGTGTCGATGACGGCGATCGTGACGCCCTTGCCCTCGGTGACGGCCCACGCCTCGCGGATTCCATAGTCGTCGAGCCAGTACTCACGGTCGCGCACCGAGTCGGCGTGCGCGGGAACGGCTGCGCCGACAACGACGGATGCCGCGGCGACCAGCAGCGCGACGGCCGCGCTGCCCTTACGCTTCACACGCATTCACAGACGAGGGGGCTCCACGCCGCACGCTCGAGCGCGAGGTCGCCGATCGGGTTGATTCCGGGGCCCGCCGAGAGCGAGTGTCCGGCGAGGGCGTGCAGGCACTTCACGCGCACGGGCATACCGCCGGCCGAGATGCCGTCGATCTCGGGCACGTTGCCGAGGCTCTCGCGGTCGGCGAGGTAGGCCTCGTGGGCGGCCAGGTACTGCGCCGCGATGTCTTCGTCTTTGAGAAGCTCCGACAGTTCGTTCATCACCTGGGTGGCCTCGAGCGTCGAGATCGCGGCGGTGGCGGCCGGGTGGGTCAGGTAGTACAGGGTGGGGAACGGCGTTCCGTCGTCGAGGCGCGGCTTCGTCGCTACGACGGTCGGGTTGCCGCAGACGCAGCGCGCGGCGATACCGATCACGTTGCGGGCGGGGCGTCCCAGCTGGTGGGAGACGGCGGCGATGTCGGCCTCGGTGGGCGCGTCGAAGGGAGGGGTGCTCATGGAACGGGAACCTGCGGGCTTTCGAGTTCGGTGGCCGTGGCATCCGTCAGGCCTGCCGTGAAGAGGGAGGAGACGACCGTGTGCACCCAGTCGACCTGCGTGGTCTGGATCTCGGTGCTGATCGGTGCGCCGTCGGTGGTGGTGATCTCGGTGCCGTCGCCCTTCACCGAGTAGGTGAAGTCACCGGGAAAGACGTACTTGAGGCGGTCGCGGGCCTGCGACTCGATGTAGGCGGGATCGCTCCAGCGGCCGACGTCGCTCTCGAGGTCTTCGACGGAGTCTTTTTTCTCCTGCACCGCGGTGGTGAGTTCGGCCAGCTGCTGCTGCTGCTCGATGACGAGGCGCAGGCTGGGCGCGAGAACGATGACGGCCAGGATGACGAGGCCGAGCATCACGAAAGTGAAGCCGGAGAGGCGGATGCTGCGCAACCACCGCTCCGGCGCACTTTCCATCGTCGGCAGCGCGACGGGAACCTTCTGCGTGCGCTGCCGACGTGCCATGGAATCGACCCTAGGCGGTGAAACGTGGGAATGCGCTGCGACCCGCGTACACGGCAGCCTCTCCCAGTTCTTCTTCGATGCGCAGCAGCTGGTTGTACTTCGCGACGCGCTCGGAGCGCGCGGGGGCGCCCGTCTTGATCTGGCCCGTGTTGACCGCGACCGCGAGGTCGGCGATCGTGGTGTCTTCGGTCTCGCCCGAGCGGTGCGACATAACGGCGGTGTAGCCGTGGCGCTGCGCGAGGGAAACGGCGTCGAGCGTCTCGGTGAGGGTACCGATCTGGTTGACCTTGATCAGGATCGAGTTGGCGGTGCCGAGCTCGAGGCCCTTCGCGAGGCGGGTCGGGTTGGTGACGAACAGGTCGTCGCCGACGATCTGGGTCTTGGTGCCGAGGGTCGAGGTGAGCTCGGCCCAGCCCTCCCAGTCGTCTTCGTCGAGCGGGTCTTCGATGGTGACCAGCGGGTACGCGGCGACGAGCTCGGCGTAGTACGCGCTCATCTCGGCGGCACTCTTCTTGCCGCCCTCGAACGCGTAGGAACCATCGGTGAAGAATTCGGATGCCGCGACGTCGAGTCCGAGCGCGATGTCCTTGCCCGGCGTGAAGCCTGCGGCGGTGATGGCCTCGATCAGCAGGTCGAGCGCCGCGCGGTTGCTCGACAGGTTGGGGGCGAATCCGCCCTCGTCGCCGAGTCCGGTGGAGAGGCCCTGCGAGTGCAGGATCGACTTGAGCGCGTGGTACGTCTCGACGCCCCAGCGCAGGCCCTCGCTGAAGGTCTCCGCGCCGACGGGCAGGATCATGAACTCCTGGATGTCGACGTTCGAGTCGGCGTGCGATCCGCCGTTGATGACGTTCAGCATCGGAACGGGCAGCACGTGTGCGTTGGCGCCACCGACGTAGCGGTAGAGCGGCATGTCGGCGCTGTCTGCGGCGGCACGGGCGACCGCGAGGCTCACGCCGAGGATCGCGTTGGCGCCGAGCTTCTTCTTGTTGTCGGTGCCGTCGAGCTCGATGAGCTCGGCGTCGATGGCGCGCTGTTCGGCGGCGTCGAAGCCTTCGATGGCGGGGCCGAGCACGTCGATGACCGCGTCGACCGCCTTCTCGACACCCTTGCCGAGGTAGCGCTTCTTGTCGCCGTCGCGCAGTTCGTATGCTTCGAACGCACCCGTGGATGCGCCGGACGGAACTGCGGCGCGGGCCACGGTGCCGTCTTCGAGAAGAACTTCGACCTCTACGGTCGGGTTTCCTCGGGAGTCAAGAATTTCGCGGGCGCCTACTGCCTCGATCAAAGCCACGGGTGGTTCTCCTTAAAGGTGGTGGATTATCCGTTAGGCATTCTACCCGCGCCGGCCCTCGGCGATCAGGCCAACGACCTCAGACCATCCGGTGAAGCGTCGGTGGCGCTGGATCGCAGTCAGTTGGTCGCTGCACCCAGCTCGCGCCACTGCAGGTCGTCGGCCGTCGTGGTGTCGGCCTTGACCGTCGCCACCCGCTTGAAGCCCTGCGACGCCAACTGGTCGAGCAGCACACGGGTGTTCTTCGTGCTGCGCTCGAGCCGCACGCGCTTTCCGGCGGCGATCAGCTCGCTCTTCAGCGCGAGCAGCGTGGCCGGAGCGACGCTGTCGTCGTAGAGCAGCGCCGTCGCGTCGGCACCCAGCACGTCGGGCAGGTCGACCAGGTCGACGAGCCGCTCGAATCCGAGCGAGAAACCGGCGGCCGCGACATCCGTGCCTAGGAAGCGTCCGATCATGCCGTCATATCGTCCACCTCCTCCGAGCGAGTAGCCGAACTCGGGGTGCGTGACCTCGAAGATCGTGCCGGTGTAGTACCCCATGCCGCGCACGAGGAACGGGTCGAATTCGAGCACGGCGCGGTCGACCTCGCCGAGCATCTCGCCGATCGCGGCCAGCTCTGTGACCGCGGACTCGTCGACGCCCTCGGGCAGCGAGGCGCGGATGGCGGCTTCGCCGAAGCCGAGATCCATGCTGGCGACGGGGCGGCGCAGGAACTCTGCGAGAGCCGCGACGGGCTCGGCCGGGAACGCGCGGTCTTTGAGCTCGTCGATGACGCCCTCGATGCCGAGCTTGTCGAGCTTGTCGACGGTGATGAGCACGGCAGAGTGCTCGCCGGCGGGGAATCCGAGAACGGTGAGCATGCTGGTGAGCAGGCGGCGGTCGTTGATGCGGATGCTGCAGCCGTCGATGCCGAGCGCACGGACCGTGGCCGCGGTGGCGGAGATGAGTTCGACCTCGGCGAGCGGGCCGGGTTCTCCGATGATGTCGATGTCGCACTGCACGAACTGGCGGTAGCGCCCCTTCTGCGGACGCTCGGCACGCCAGACCGGTGCGATCTGGATGGCACGGAAGACCTTGGGAAGCTCCCCGCGGTGGGTGGCGTAGAAACGCGCGAGGGGAACCGTGAGGTCGAAACGGAGTCCGAGGTCGGCGAGGTCGAGGGCGTCGCTCGCGTTGCGGAGGTCGTCGCTGGTGAGCCCGCGCTTGAGCACACCGAAGGCGAGCTTCTCGTTGTCGCCGCCGAGGCCCGCGTGCAGGCGTGCGCTGTCTTCCATGACCGGGGTCTCGATCTCGTCGAATCCGTGGGCGAGGTAGTTCTCGCGGATGACGCCGAGCACACGCTCGCGGGTCGCCTTTTCGGCGGGAAGGAAGTCGCGCATTCCGCGAGGGGCATTAACGGGGGAAGCCATGCTTCGATTCTGTCAGCATCCGCAGCGGGCCCGCGCACGGAGCGACCGCCATCCGCCCGCGCCGTTCGGCCGGCCTCCGCCGCGCCCGCGCACACCGTCGTGATCATGTGGTCGCCGCCGCGAGTTCGCGTTTGAGTTCGTGGATGGCTGCGCTTTTCGACGGCATCGGTCTGGGTGTGCGTGTGGGGTCGATGTCGGGTGGTGGGAGCAGGTAGTAGTCGGTGCCGACGAGGTAGATTTCCCAGCCGTTGTTGTGGATGAGGAGGTGGTGGAATCTGCAGAGCAGGATGCCGTTGGCGAGGTCGGTTCTGCCGCCTTCGGCCCAGGGGATGATGTGATGGGCTTCGGTCATCGCGGGTTCTTTGTCGCAGTCGCCGAACATGCACGCGCCGTCTCGGACGGCGAGGGCGACGCGTTGTTTCGGGGTGAACGTGCGCTGTTCCCGGCCGACGTCGAGAGGCCGCCCGAAGGCGTCCAGGGTGATCTCGGTGGTCGTTCCGTCGCAGGAGAGACGTTGCACGGTGGCCGCGGAGACGGGGACAGTCAGGCCTTCGATGCGGCCGATTCCCGACCCGTCACCGTCGAGGGTCGCTTTCGAGACGAGGACCCGGATGGAGGCGCCGCCGGTGCCGAGGAGGTGGGAGCTGTCGGCGTCGGATCCGGCCTGCAGCAGGCCGAGGAACGTGTCGGAGGCCAACTGGCCGATGCTGCGTGGGTCGTTCAATATGCGTTCGGCGGTGTCTTTGTTCGGACCGTCGACGAACCTGACCCCGCGTTTCGGGGAGGTGGCCCGGTTGTAGAGCTCTTTCGCGATCGCGTAGTTCTCGGGATCCAGATCCCAGACGAACCGTCCCATCCCGTTGCTCAGCTCGAAGTGCTTCAGCGAGCGCTTGTCGAACCGTTCCCGTTCCCGGTCGGCGACACCGGCCGCATCGAGGTCGTCACGCAGTTCCCGGGCCCGCGCCCGCAACCGGTCGACATCGAGAGTCGTGGCGAGCGCGCACAACTCGGCCGCCGCAGACGCCAACGCGTCGGCGGACACGTTGTCGCTGGGCTGCCCGAGCCCGGCCCGGATCGCATCCGCCGCCCCGACCGACACCGCCCCGGCAGCGACAGCCGCGGCGACCGGCGCCAGCCACGGCTCCGCGGCCTCGAACACGATGCCGGTGTCGGGATCGGTCGACCTGTCGACGGCCGCTTCTCGCACCAGCGTCCCCACCCGCACCGCGGTCGTAGCCTCGCGCCCCGACGCCCCCGTCGTTCCTTTAAGCAGTTCCTCCGTGCTCCGGAAACCCTCCCGTTGCGCCAACCCGGAGTGCCCCATCTCCCGCGTCGACCGCGCCGCGATCTCCCCGGCGATCAGTGCCAGGTGTGCTTCGGCCAACTGCTTCTCCCGGGCGGCGAGCTTCGAGAGGGAGACGAGAGTCGCGTCATCCGTCGCTTGAAAATCGGCGACGTCCGACGACACGGCACACGCCGCCTCCACGACGGCAGAAAGCTGCCGGGTGAGGTCGGATGCGGTCGTCGTTGTCATGCATCAAGCCAACCACTTTCGAACATACATTCGAGAGAAACGTGGCAAAATGTGGAAAGAAAAAAGCCCCCTGTGGAGAACTAGACGCTAGGCATGCCGATGACCCCCGCGTCGACTCCGCCGTTCTGCTCGACGTCGCGGATCTCGTCCTGCAGCTCCCGCAGCACCGTGCGCAGCGCGCGCTCCGAATCCAGCCCGTTCAGCCGCGCCGACGTCACGATCGCGAGCAGCACTCCCCCGAGCTCCTCCTCCGTCGACAGAGCGAGAGCCCCCGGTGCCGAGGCGTCGATGATGCCGATCTTCTCGGCCTTGGCCAGCACCTTGTCGGCGAGCGCGAGCGCCGGCATCGACTGCGGAATCCCGTCGAGAACGCTCGTGCGCCCCGACTTGTCGGCCTGCTTGAGCTCGTCCCACATGCCCGAGACGTCCGATCCCGACTGGATGTTCAACGCCTCCTTCTGCGCAGAATCACCGAAAACGTGCGGATGCCGACCGATCATCTTCGCGGTCATGTTGGCCGCGACATCCTCGAGTGTGAAGTCCTCCCCAGGCGTGTGCGCCGCGATGTCGCTGTGGAAAACCACCTGGTAGAGCACGTCGCCGAGCTCCTCGATCATCTCGTCGCGGTTGCCCCGCTCGATCGCGTCGACGAGCTCGTACGTCTCCTCGACCAGGTACTGAACCAGCGACTCGTGCGTCTGCTCGGCGTCCCACGCGCATCCGCCCGGAGCCCGCAGCTTCTCGAGCACGGCGATCAATTCTTCGAGTTTCGGATGCTGCGTGGCGTCGGTCATGCGTCCATCCTGTCACCCCACCCGGGACCTTCGCCCCTGCCGCCGCCGCCCGCGACGGAGCAGAGTGGACACATAACTCACCGACGAGGAGACCCCATGAAGGCAGCACGTTTCTACGGCCCGCACGACATCCGTATCGAGAACATCCCCGAGCCCGAGCTGCGCCCCGGCGCGGTCGCGATCGACGTGGCGTGGTGCGGCATCTGCGGCACCGACCTGCACGAATACCTCGAGGGCCCGATCTTCATCCCGGCGGCGGGGCATCCGCACCCACTCTCGCACGAGGAAGCGCCGGTCACCCTCGGCCACGAGTTCTCCGGAACCGTCACCGCCCTCGGCGAGGGCGTCACCGATCTGAGCGTGGGCGACGGCGTCGTCGTCGAGCCCTATTTCGTCTGCAACGAGTGCGCCCCGTGTCTCGCCGGCAACTACCACCTCTGCGAGAAGATGGGCTTCATCGGATTGGCCGGCGGCGGGGGCGGCCTGAGCGAGAAGGTCGTCGTCGACCGCCGCTGGGTGCACCCGGTCGGCGACATCCCCCTCGACGAGGCCGCCCTCATCGAGCCGCTCTCGGTCGGCCACCACGCCTTCGTGCGTAGCGGTGCGAAGGCCGGCGATGTCGCCCTGATCGGCGGCGCGGGCCCCATCGGCCTGCTGCTCGCCGCCGTGCTCAAGGCCGAGGGCCTCACCGTGATCATGTCCGAGCTCAGCGAAGCGCGGAAGGCGAAGGCGCTTTCGAGCGGTGTCGCCGACCACGTGCTCGACCCCAGCCAGGAGAACGTCGCCGACCGCGTGCGCGAACTCACCGACGGCGTCGGAGCGGATGTCGCGTTCGAGTGCACGAGCGTCAACGTGGTGCTCGACATGCTCTTCGACGCGATCAAGCCGACCGGCGTCATCGTCAACGTCTCGATCTGGGGCAAGCCCGCGACCCTCGACATGCAGAAGCTCGTGCTGAAAGAGATCGACCTGCGCGGAACGATCGCCTACGTTCGCGACCACCCCGCCGCGATCAAGCTGGTGCAAGACGGCAAGGTGAACCTGGCGCCGTTCATCACCGGACGCATCGCCCTCGACGACCTGATCACCGAGGGATTCGACACCTTGATCAACCACAACGAGACGGCCGTGAAGATCATCGTGCATTCATAACGGTCGGATGTCGCGGACTATGGGTCACCGGTCGCTGAGCCCATCGAAGCTCCGTTACCGTTAATCCATGGAACCCGCCTCGACTTATCTGCGCGCCGAGCTCGTCCCCCGCAAAGTGGAGGGGTGGGCGAAGGTGCGACACTACGCCGCAGCCATCGGAAACGCCCTGCTCGGCGAAATCGCGGTGATGAACGATTTGGTGGTCTACCGCCGCGACAGCGGGGCCGAGATCATGCGCACGAAAGCGAATGTCGGATCCCCCGAGTTTCTGCTCGACCAGGTGAACGCCGACCTCGAGTCGAAGACCGTGGCCGAGTTTCTGAGCGAGTGGCGCCTCGACGACGACCCCAACCCGCCGACCTCCGTGCCGGTCGATTAGCTCGCGCCACTCTGCCGGTCGAGCAGGTCGCGCCACTCTGCCGGTCGAGTAGGTCGGGCAACTCTGCCGGTCGAGTAGGTCGCGCAGCGACCGTATCGAGACCCTAAGCGGCCGCCGCCCCGCCCGCCGCGGTCTGCACGCGTGACTGCCGCGGCATAGCGATCGCGGCCACGACCGTCACCACGGCGACCACCGCGACGCCGATGAACACGACACCGGAGGCATGCTCGACGACCGCGACATCCGTCTCGGTTCCTGCCGCCAAGAAGATCGCGTTCGCCAGCGCACCGAAAATCGCCACTCCGACGGCGCTGCCGATAGATCGGGCGAACAGGTTCGTTCCGGTGACGACGCCGCGCTCGTTCCACTCGACCGACGACTGCGCGGCGATGAGCGACGGCACGGCGATGAGGCCCATGCCGAGCCCGATCACGAAGCAGCACAGCGCGACGAACCAGAGCACCGGGGTCTGCGCGGTCACGGCGAGCGCCACCGAGCCGACGACCGCGAACGCGAGACCGATGAGCACTGTCGTGCGGAACCCGAACCGCAGATACAGACGCCCCGACTGCGACGCCGAGATTGGCCAGCCGATGGTGAGCACGGCGAGCGCGAGGCCGGCGACGAGCGGCGGGGTTCCGAGCGTGCGCTCGAGGTAGGTCGGAACATACGACGTCAGCCCGATCAGCACCGCGCCCACACCCAGCCCGATGAGCGAGGTGGTGAGCAGCAGTCGGCGCGAGAACACCCAGAGCGGCAGCACCGGCTCGTCAGCCTTCGACTCGGCCCAGACGAACAGCCCGAGCAGGATCGCGCCGAGGGCGAAGGCGCCGATGCTCTGCGGCGAGTTCCACGCCCAGCCCTGGCCGCCCTCGAGCACGGCGAGAATCAGCAGCGACAGCGACGCCGCGAGCAGCGAAGCCCCGAGGAAGTCGACCTTGTGCCGCTTCTTTTCGACCGCCTCGTGGAAGTGCGTGTAGATCATCCACGCCGCGATCAGACAGAGCGGAACGTTGATGAAGAAGATCCACCGCCACGACAGAAACTGCGAGAACACGCCGCCGAGGGTCGGGCCGACGACCGACGAGATCGCCCACACGCTGGCCAGGTAGCCCTGAGTCTTGGCGCGCTCGGCGACGGTGTAGATGTCGCCGGCGATCGTGACCGACATCGGCTGCACCGCCCCGGCCCCGAGCCCCTGTATGACCCGGAACGCGATCAGCGCCGGCATGCTCCACGCGAACCCGCACAGAATCGACCCGACGAGAAACAGCCCGATGCCGATGAGCACGACCGGCTTGCGCCCCACCATGTCGCTCAGCTTCGCGTAGATCGGAACCGAGACCGCCTGCGCGAGCAGATAGATGGAGAAGAGCCATGGGAAGAGACTGAAGCTGCCCAGGTCGTCGACGATGGATGACACCGCAGTAGCCAAAATCGTCGAATCAATCGCCACCAGCCCGGTCGTGAGCATCAACGCGATGAGAATCGGCCCCCGCTCCGACCTGAACCCGACGTCTTTGCGGCTGACGGTATTGCTCACGCGGCGGCTCTTCTCGGGTTCAGGGGGCGGATGCCACGTCGAAGCTAATGCGCGGGCGGGGCCGCGCATTCCCGCTGCGAGGCTCCGGCCACACGCTCATGATTGGAGCGGCAGCCAGCCTAGAAGTTGTCTTCTAGCCGAATGCCGTGACGAAATCGAGTTGTCTCGCCGTTCGATGCCGCGCACCGCCTCTTAGGGCTTCAGACGGGGGCGGTATGACGCCGCGTTTTTAGCAATGAGTCGCAAGCAGCTAACGGAGGTGCGTCTCGCTACCGTTTAGCTGATTACTGCTCTGCATCGCCCTCCACGAGTCTATAGAACGGGTATTCCCTAATGAACTTGCCAGAAAATCCCATTGAGCTGTACAGGGCCTCATGAACTTCGAGTGTCGGAATTCTGGATGCCACGTCCGCGGTCAGCTGTGGCAATCCCAGCTGTTGAAGTTCTTTTAGTGTCACCGATGGGACTTTGTGTATAAACCAAGTCAATAGAGGTTGACCATAGTTTTGTCCGTCTCGGCGGAAGTGATCCAGATACTGAGAAGCCAAGATCACCCCAAATCCGAATTCTCTCCCCTGCAACATCAAGTTCATGAGTACGGGGAAGTTGTACTTGATGATGTTTATGGCTTCGTCGACCAGCAAGAACGAATTGAGCCGTCGAAGCTGCGGCTTCGTCCCGACATAGTTCCACTTCTGGGCGCCCAACATATAGTCGTAGTACAAGTTCAGAAACAGCACGACCAGCGCGTTCTTACCGTTGTCATCGCTACCGAAATCGTTCAGGGCAACGACTACAACCCGGTCATTAAGCAGTTGATCAAATGACACCATCTCGGAAGGATCCTCCGAGAAGATCTCACCAAGTACAAACGGTTTGAGAATGGATGTAACAGCGTCCGCTTTCTGATCCCGGCTGTATGCGTCGAGGACTTCGGAGAGCGTGGGCGGCCGCCCGCCTTTGTCCTTGTAGAGCTGGACGATGGAAGTTACTAGGCGATCTCTTTGAACCGGACCGATGTTGCCGTAGATCTTATCCAAGACGTTCGTGAACTGTTGAGCGCGCTGATATCCGGCCAGAGGCGTGTATCCGCCCCTAATTGCGAAGATGTTGACGGGAATCTTGTTCGGTTTGACCACAACTCCGCCCACGGCTTCGAGAAATTCGGGGGCCTGAAAGTCGCGCTTATAGTCGAAGATGAGCATCGAAACTGGGGCGGGTTGAGCGGCACGCGACGTTTGCCGCAGATTGTATACGAGCGCCTTTAGAAGCTGAGTCTTCCCCGTCCCCAGATCACCGACGACGCCGATGTTCATCTGATTGAGCGAAGTGTTACTTGGCCAGAAGTCCGCATCGTGCGTGCCAAGTGCACCTAACAACCGGCCGACGTTGAATCGAACGCCGTCACCGGTAACAGATTCTTGATAGTCGTCAGCCGGGAGGGCCGGCGCCTCCACGCTCGCTTCGGCCTGACTTAGAGTGGCGATTTCGTTCTCGCCGAGCGAAGCGATAGTCGCCGGTAAGGTCGCCGTTGACGGCATATACGGCGCACCAGTATCGGCGTCAGGAGTGTCGTCGTCTCCGTCACCTCGGTCAGGAACTCGTTCGTCCTCGTCGTTCGACAGCGACCATTTTATTAGCTGCTTCCAGGCCTTGGCGAGATCGCTTCCCTCGTCATTCGCGTTCTTAAATGCATAGCCGGCATTTGCACTGAGGAGGCCCACTGGCCGGACCGAGGTGGGACCCGTGAAGTCTGCTTCAAAATAGTCACCATCCTGAGTCGATGCCTCATGCATGAAATAGCAGACGATCGGCTTTCCTGCCTCCACGCGAACTTCTCCATTCGCGAGTGACTGCAGCATTTCGGAGAGGGCGCCGGGGTCCCAGGAGGCGTTTGGCTGAAGCCTGACGGCAGCATCAACGAGAGTCGCAAGCCCGTTCGCCCAAAGCGCGCGATCGGCGAGAGATGTACCCACGCGGATTCGATTCCAGACTGCGCAAACGTCGGACAATAGTTTCTCCGTGGATGCGAGTTGCTTCAACGGGTCGACCAGTGCCGCGTCGTCGAGACTCGGAAGCGTTCCCCCAGGCGATTCACTTCCCAGTCCATAGAACTTGATCTCGATGGGAGCGAACGTCAGAACGCCCTTGGTCAGGCGGATAACCAATAGGTCTGCGCGTTGCGCGTTCGCGGCATGCTTGCCACCCAACGCCAATGCTTTTAGGAAGGAATCGCAGGCATCTATCGGGAGAACAAAGACCACATCGGACGGGTCCTGAATAGCGTCCATCAACGCAAACGATAAGTAAAAGCCAAGCGCGCCTGATGCGTGGGTGCCGCCCATAGAGAGCAATGAGGACAGTCCGACCCCGCGCGCGCCGAGTTTCCGCAACAAGTCGTCTACGGCATCGTCCTTCGCCGGCGCCCCCTGAGCTTTGCTGACCAACTGCTTGATTTGCACACGAAAGCTAGAAGGCACGCGCGCAATTGAAACGAACGGGCGCTGCTCCAACAAGGGCATGGCGGCGGATTTCTCGAGGAATGGAGGCCGCCATTCCCACAGCATCTGGCCGCCATTGCTCGTGTGCTGAACGATTGAGGCCATGGCGCTTGGCGACATCATGGACTCTCCAGACACGGTCCAATCCGCTGTCTGGTTTACGAGGTTGGCTTTGAAAAGTTTGCTGGAGATCATCGGGCCACTTGAGGCATCCTCTACAGACCGCAAAGCAAACGTAAAAGCGCCCCACCCGCTGGTTTGCCTGACGATTGGCGACGAGAGCGATTCGCCAGGGTTATTCGTCTGGATCAGGCCAGATTCGAATCTTCTCAGCGGCACTTGCCCAATTAGCCCATTCGCGGCTTGTGCTCCTGTCTTTACGGCAACGTGCACTCCCGCATCCTGCAACACGCGTACGTTGCACTGCACCATCACCTTGTTGTTGGGCACATATCTCACCCAGGACAAAGGAGTTCCAGAAGAGGACAGGACCAAGCGGGTCAGATCGTCATGCGGGGGTTCTCCCGCACGCTTTGTGGAGTCCCATACACGAGCTCCGCCTATCAGGCTGTCGTCGCTAGCGGATGCCCATTCCTTCACCGACGCGAGAACAGCTTGATCGACTTCCGAGAATCGGTTCGTATCAGAGGTGGCCGCCAGATCGATAGTGAGGGTGGAGACGTGCGGATTCATTCGTCTATAACTGCGAAGCGCCGCCCTAACTGCGCTAGCGTTCAATCCGCTGGCAGCGGTCGCGGGGGCGGGGAGCGACCCGATGCGCTCTGGTGCAACAAGAGGCTGCGGTCCGTCGATTGACGCTGCAACCAGAGTTGACCATCCCAAGAACAGCTGTCCTATTCCAACCTCGCCTGAGACGGCCAGCATTCTTCCGGTCGGGGTTTCGCTAGGTCCGAATAGAGGGAAATTCCAACCCTCAACGGTGCCGACCAAATCTTCTGCGAGCGTCGAGTCCCATAGCGTTGCCTCGACGGCGGCGAGCCAAGCCAGCCGGACAGGATGTAGTGGGCTGAGCAACACCTCAACGCATTTGAAACTTCCTTCTGTCGCCCACACGCTTACGCTAAACGGATAACTGGCCCAAAATACGCCAGCCTCATTAGATGTGACTCGTGCGTGCTCAATAAGTTCGGAGTAAGCGGAAAGGTACTTTTCCAATTCCATCCGCTTCGTGGACCATAGATGTCTCCATGAGATCTTCGACGGTATTTCGCGGAACGTCGAGCCATCGAAGGACCTAGCTATCAGGCTTTCGTCCATTCCGAGGGCTTCAAAGGACTGTCGAAATGCGGCAGCCGGCGCTGAACTGATCAGATCGTCCGGTACCTCAAAATCCGATACGTTTGGCCATATTTCGGAGAGCTCATCGGCCATAAGGAAGCCTTGCGAAGTCGTCGGCTGGATCTTCTCGAATGGCGCGGAAATGTCCTGAGCGGCTGCAACGTGCCCCAAAGCTCGAAGCCAAGCCGGGTCACTTACAGATTCCGACACGAGCGTCTCGTACGCCCCACGAACAGACGACAGCAGATCCGCATCGGGGCGTTCCTTCGTCACGTTTTGTTTCTTTGCCGCGGCAACAATGGGTGAATGTATCTTGTCTTGCGCTTCGGCGTTTCGAAACTCGAATTGGATCGAGCCGATAGTCAAGACAGTCAGATCCGCCGAATCCGGAGTTGCAGAATAGACGTGGGTCATCGCCCCGTGACTCGTCAGAGGCGTTCCCTCGAGCTCTGGGGTTGTTCCATTCAGCCGAGTCCAGACAAGATATTGATAAGCCTCGGCACTGGCGTCGAGCTCATGCAGGTAAGGGCTATCTACGGTTTCGGGCTCGAGTTGGAAGTGGTCGGGTCCCACGAATTGCGGTTTGCCGAGAAGCCCTCGCGACGATATGGGGAAAACGAACACCGCGCCGTCCACTGGCGGGAGTAGATAGATGTCTCCCGCAGCCTTGGGATGGATCACTCCGAAAAGAGAGTCTCCCGCAGGTACCGAAAGCCGCACTTTTACGGGCTTTAGCAACGCGGTGAAGGTACCTTTCGCGGTAGGTCGGGAAACGCGACCAATCGCCACCAGCTGTCCGTTGCCCCCGACTTCCCACTCGCCTGACCACGAAATCAACTTCGATCCGAATTTCAAGTCGATATTTGACGCTCTGAGCCGGGCAGCGTCGACCGCTTTCAGGACCGGAACTGAAACTCGAATCTCTTCTGTCGTCTGCACCAATGTCGCAGCATCAATCGAGGTTGTGATCGCCGCTCGCGGGTCTGAGTGGCCGGTCATGGCGACCGTCAACGGTCCGTCGTTCCCATCTTGGAAGGTGATCACTGCGGATTCCCCCGACATCGCGAACGGGCGAACAAACGGCAAGTCGGGCAGACCGCTTAGTGCTTCGACCATTGCTGATTGCGCAGAACATGATTCGGCGAACGCGATGAATACGTTGTCTTTCGCAGCCAGCAGTTCGTCGAAGTGAGTCCAGTCAACGGTACCCAGAGCGATAGCACTAGCTTCGGTTTCCTCGTTGCTAGCCAGAACGGCAACGCTAGTCTCGATGGTCGAATAATCAGCCCAATAATTCTTGAACGCGTCGGAGAAGTTCTTGCCAGAGAATCCGCTCGCCAGGTTGTCGTAAGGTACGGGCAATCCGAAAGCGGCGTACGTATAGCGGGCCAGCACGTCGTCGATGTCCGAGATTTCGGACTTTGCTTGCAGGTCAGCTAGCGTCGTGACCAGCGTGGTCAGGCCAATATCTACGTGTCTGAACCAATACGAATTCCAGCCCTCCGTCCCCTGACCTAGATCGCGATGGATTGCTGCTATGAGGGCTAGGACGTTCTCCAGCCGTTGAGTGTTCAGATTGACGTTCCATACCGCACCGTCAGCGAAATGCAACTCTCTAGAGATCGTCGTCATCGCCAAATCCGCGATAGCCCATAGCCCTCCAACCCCTTCAGACTTCTCGGGAAAATTCTTCCCCAGCACCTCGTCATAAACCTGCGTGAAGGACGGCAAATCAGGCCGCTTTCCGATCACTACCGCCACACGGTTTCCTTGCCGATACCGAATAGCGCCATTTACGGTCATTTCAGGACTGTCGGCGATTGGCGTAGCGGCGGGACGTTCAGAAACCAGAATCGCGAAGGGCGGGCTTACCGGGCGATGGAGATTCGCGGCGACGACGATCTGACGGGCGAAGTCCACGCCTACCCCGTCCGGCAGATAGGCAGCCTTTAGGGCGTCCTGCGAGCTCAACAGATGACCCAGAATTGCGGCGAGCATTTATGTCCTTAGTTAGAAAGCACTCTGAATTACGACGCCTTGATCGGCATCAGCACTGCCGCGAGCAAGGCCCGCTGTTTCCAGAAGGCGGATGAGGTCACCCAGCTCTGGGTTCAGCCCGAGCTCTCTCAGGCTCTTGACCAATGTCGCGACCGTGGACGACTTGTTCGGCCCTGCGCCGGACAAACTGGCAACAACGGCTAGCCACTCTGTTCCGGGATCAACCGTAAGGTAGCGACCGTTTGAACGGAGCAGACCGTAATAGTCGGCGAACGGACCGGCGTCGTCACGAATCATTAGCGCGTATCGGACGGCCTCCCATGTATTGGTCGCGACTTTGTCGCGGCTCCCGAGAGCGGCAGTCAGCTTGATTCGCAAACTGGCGTCTTGCGACATGGACTTTAGGGATTCCTCAAAGGAATACTTCGATCTGACTTCTCCCGCGAACCACTCCACGAGCACGCGCCTTATCGCCGCGCCGCGATGAGTGCGCCAGAGAAGCTGAGACGAAACATCCCGAACGCCTGTTGTAGAAAGGCTGGATTTCCATGGCACGACATCGGAAACTTCGTCCAAGACAGTTTCCATCGAGACGATTTCGTTCGCTAATACGTGTCTAGCTATCCGCTCGTACCATGCCGCCTCCCACAAGAATCCGTGGCCGAGCGCGAGCCGCAAAACAGTAGTTGCCCAGTCCACCCAAACTCTCGCGGGCAGAGCGTCGACCCACTCGTCGCTCGTTATTTTGTTCCACACGCTGGTAAACCATGAGAATGGCGTGTCGCTCGAGAACGGTCCCATAGCCAGCATCTCGCTATGAGCTGATCGGTCTCTAAGAGGCGCGTCTATCAACGAGACGCGAACCGCGCTGTCGACTGCCGCTAGCAACGGGTCGGAGTCTCGCCGTCGTCCCGATGCGTGCAGCCATCGATCGGCTACTTCGTCGATGGTGCCTGCCTCTTTGGACCCCAGCCGATACAAGGTTCCAAGGATCCCAGCTAAGTCGGGTGGGTTCTCGGTACGCTGCACACCTCGCATATTCTGCAGCAAAGCCAACGCTGGGGAGAGAGGGCTAGCGGCTTGATTTGCGCTCTTTTCTGCTTGAACTCCGGCAAGACTGTTGATGACGGCCTGAGCCAAAATACCAGCGTCGCCAGCCGTATTTTTCATTCCGCTTTTTTCAAGTTGAACGCCGAACTCAATCAGTTCCACCTTCTTCGGAGCTGTTTCGATTAGTTGGATTTTCGACGTTTTCGATTTTTTCACCTTGAACATCAATCCAACTGGCTTCGGCCGTGGGCCCACTCCGGAATTCGGGATCGGCGTGTCTCGAAGCTTCCATGCCAAAGCTGATATGAAGCCTTCGGGGACCGAAACGTACTGAGGCCGATTGAGATCGAAAAGTATCCCACCTCTGAGCATCATTTTGAGCCCATCGACACGGCTAAGTTGAACTCTTCAGCGCCTGAGACGATTCGATAGTCCGCATTCCTCAGCTGCACGGGCGCCAACCGCGCCGCCCGGAAACGCTCCAATCGCGGCGAAATCGCCCCCGTCAGCTCGGTCACACCTGGTCGCTCGCTGGAGCATGCAAGGGACTCCCTCACCAGCGCAAAATCAAACGGCATAAGAGCCAGTTCCTTGGAGTCCTGGAACAGCTTTAGAAACAGAGACTCGCCGTCGGTACTGGTCTTCATTTCGACATCCCCGGTCGCTAATGCAACTTTAGGAGGCTGGTCCTCTCCTACGATGGGGTCCGTTCGACTATCGAAAACAGGAATTAGTGAAGTCGCGTCTGTGTCACTCGGGCGCCGCTTCGGACGGAGAAGCGTTCGCAAGCCCGACGTCAGGTCTTTCGGAATGGTGGGAGACAGACTCCATGAGACAGTCCAAAGGTTGATCTCGTCCTGAAATGCAGGAATTCCATTCGATACGGCATACAAACGTCCGAGGTATCTTCCGTACCACGAAATCGTCTCGTACCTGACGGCGTCAGTGAGACTTTGTCTCATGACACGCACGAACGCAATGTCAAGATCACGGTCAAAGTCAGTAACCGCGGACCAAAACACGTCGTCGCCGTCTAATTCGCGCGCTAGTGAGGACAACGGCGACTCTTCGGTGATCGGCCCCGAGAACGCATTAGCGAGGGGAGTGAACCACCCGGAACGAATTGCGGACGATGCTGTCCCAAGCAGTGCGTCCATCATCGGGTCGACCGTTGTCAGCACGCGCGTTACAGCATTACTTCGAGGATCGGAATTCACTCCAAAAATCGTCTGCGCAAACCGCTGGTCCGCCAATGTACGCCAACTTATGAATTGACGCTCAACTGTCTGAGATTGAGTTGGGCGGTTGCGCTCGAGCCACTCCCGTACTTTGCCACGGGAAAGTTGACCAGGCCGATCAGCGACAATGCATCGAACGACTGTGCCCCAAATCTCTCTGAAGGTCATTTTCACTCCAGATGCAATCTCGGCACCCCGCACAATGGACAATAGGCCGCTCCTCACGTCGATCGATTTGAGAGATTCGACGTTTGCCCAAAACGGATCGGGGGCGGCGTCGCCCTCCACTTTTGTCAGCGCGACCATCTCGATTACCTTTTGGAGCAAGTCGCCTGCCGGAGTGGTCTCAGACCATAAACTCGCCCTCTCGGCGAAAGCGCGAATTGAGTACGCGTCCGCCGAAACGACGAACTCATCCTTAACGGACAAGTCAATAGAAGAACTCGGGCGCTCCTCAGTTAGCGAGCAAACATCCACGAAGACCGCTACGACGTGCGCGGCCACGCGCTCGCCGTGCACGAGTTCAGCAACTTTGAGATAGCTCTCGTCGCACCGTTCGCGAATTTCAAAGTCCGAGTCGCTTGATTGGCCCTGAGCGCCTACGAGCCAATTCAGCACGGTATCGGATGCAGTCGCCGGCCGTGTTGAAACGATCCCGCTCGTGGTGTGCTCTTCGACTAGCACGCCTCGGTTCACGCAAGCTACCAGATGACTGCCGCCGTCGATCGACTCCTGAATCTCCCCCATCAGTGGGCGCCCAACGTTGCCCTCGTTCAAACCAATGGATGCGTCATTCACGAGAAGAACTCGACGCGTACCTGCGGTGTAAGAATAAGAACGATGCGCCAGGCCGTCATCAATGTCATTCACGACTGCCAAATGCGATACCAGCTCAATCGCGGCATGCGACTTGCCTGCACCGGGGCCTCCGACGAGGAAGAGAAACCGAGGAACGTCCGCGTTCTCTAATCCTGTTCGAAACCAGTCGGCCGCTTCGGACACTCCGGCAGGACGCGCAGCTAGCGGCAAGACGTCCGTTGTATCCGTAGCGGGCTTCGCCGCGACATCGCTACCGCCGGTAGCTCGTTCCCATAGCGATTCCAGAGCAAGCCAGTAGGCCTCATCCGTGAGCTGCATTTCCCCCGCCGATCCGATAGCCATGGTCTATGTGCTCACGGTAGCAGGACCGTCGGCAAGTCATCTCGTCGACATAGCTTAGGTTCGAGAAAGTCTCGAATGAGAGCGAAATTCCGCGTACAAAGCGGTAAGTGGTCTAGTCGGAGGAATTCGACACCAGTTCACTGTCATCCGAATATCGAGGGAGTAATTGCAAGATCAAGGAGTTCGGATCTTGAGCCGACGACCTCGAAAGGTAAGTTTCCAATAAACCATCGACGAGCCGACCTAGCGCATCACCAACTAGGGGGGACACAGCATTGCCGACTTGGGAGTATTGGGGAACCGAAGTGCGCCTGTCAATGCCGCCGGTCGTCGCCTTGCCTTCAAACACAAAATCATCCGGAAAGCCCTGAATGCGTGCGAGTTCGCGAACCGAAAATGTCCGCGGTTCGTCCGGATGTATGTAATCGTCCGGAATAGTGACGACCGTGTGAGCTGGCGCGGTCCATTTGAGCACCCGCTGGGAATGCTTGCTGTTTGACAATCTAGCGAGTTCGCGTTTGAACGTGAGACTATCTCGAAAAGTGGAAGCTCCGATCGTCAATTCGCGATCGTCCGCTGCGAACCAGATATCAATCCGAGCATGCTCGCGAGCCAAGAACGACGGCGATGTTGGCCCCATAATTCGAGGGCTGACGCCAATATTTGCCAACGCCTGAGCAAAACTGAACCGATAAATAGTGTCGGGTCGATGCTTCCGCATTTCGTGATTGTGTGGGCGCACGCCTCTGGGCGTGAGGCCCCACTCGGCGCCATCCTGCATCGCCTTGACGTACCTCGAGGCTGAGGCATCTTCACCGAGCGTTTGGAGGTCGCGAATGGCGTCGTTGAGAACGGTTCCCTCCGACTCTGTAACCGGTACAGGTGCGAACGCAGGGAAGTCAGCTCCGTCCGTTTTCCAAGATGAGTTCCAAATCTCATTGGTACGTTCGATACCAAGCACTGCGGCAATTTCCGTTCGAATTCCGATCACCATCAGCCGAGGTCGGTACTGAGGGGCGCCGTAGTGCATGGCGTTCACCAGTACCGCATTAACCACGTACCCGCGTCCAGTCGAGGCGAGCGCGGTCTGCACGTCGGAAAAAGTACTTTGCTCGTCGTCGCTGGAAAACTTTCGTCCCATACCAACCACGTTCTCGATAATTACAAACTTTGGATCCGCCAGCTTAACGAACTCCAGAAACTCCCACACGAGCTCGTTGCGCGCGTCGTCTTTGTCGCGCCTACCGGCGAGCGAGAAGCCTTGACACGGCGGTCCTCCCGCGACGAGGTCGACCTGTTCGGGAAACTCGATCTGGGCGAAGCTCTCCAAAACGTCGCTAACCGGCGCCACCACAAGGCCTGCCGCGGCCTGTCGCGGTAGATCAAGCAAGAGGTGCTCCTCGAACGTGTCGGGGGAGTTAGGTCTCTTTGGCACCAGATTTGCAAAGAAGGTTTGAGCAGCGCCTTTGGCCTTCTCAACCGCGAAAAGCTCTGTCCCTCCCGCGCGTCGAAGGCCAAGCGACAAGCCGCCACAGCCCGCAAAAAGGTCAATGTACGTGAACACAAATATCCCAAACTAGTTTGATTGCGGTCTGTCTTGCGTTCACAGTCGGAAGCTTATTTAGGCGCGCGTCTTCTACCTTAATCCAGTTTCGCTATCGTGGCCAGGAGCCCGTCAGGTGTAAAGGTTGGAAGATACGGCAGCGCTGCAACCAAGGCCATCAGCCCTCCCCTTCGGTATTTCCTAGCTAATGGCGGCCAAACTAGTCACGTGTTCTCCCCCACCAACGCCCTGACCCCGTGGACCCTCGGCGCCGTTCTCGTGGCCCTCCTCGCGTTCATGACCCTGAACGCGATCCGCAAGAACCGGCGTGACTACTCGACGTTCAAACGGCAGCGTTCGACGAAGCGGCGGCAGAAGACATTCCGCAAGTGGCTGCGGCAGTCGTTCCTCAACTTCGGCGGCGCGGCCGTGGTCGTGCTGCTGGTCAGCTGGCAGTTCGTCGGGCCGTTCCAAGAGGCCGTCGAACGGTGGGGATTCGTGGCATCCGCCCGCCAGGCTTTCGACGACTCCGGCTGGATCGGACCCGCCATCACGACCGCGATCGTCGTGATCGTCGGCGGCGGCGCCGTGCTCGGCATCTTCCTCGCCCGGCGCGAGATCGACAGCCAGGCCGACGTGCCAGCGATCGGCGACGTTCAGGCGCTGCTCCCCCGCAACCGCGCCGAGCTCAAGTACGGCGCGGCCCTCGCGATCAACGCCGGACTCGTCGAAGAGCTGCTCTTCCGCCTGGCCCTCCCCGCGCTGATCTTCGGCGTCACCGGCAGCGCGGTTGCCGCGGTGGCGGCCAGCATCCTCATTTTCGGATTCCTTCACATCTACCAGGGGCTGCCCGGCATCATCGGCTCGGTCATCCTCGGCACCGCGTTCATGGCGATCTACCTCGCCACCGGCAGCATCGTCGTCGCGATCGTCGTGCACGCGCTGTTCGATCTGCGGTCGCTGGTGATGATTCCCGTGGTCGTTTTCGGGGTGCACAAGGAGCTGGGCAATGGGGCTCCGCCGGTGAAGAAGAAGATTGCGGATGATGCGGTGGCTCCTACTCCGTAGCGAGGTTTCGATACGGCCGCAGGCGGCCTACTCAACCAGCAGGGCGGCCGCAGGTTTCGATACGGCCGCAGGCGACCTACTCAACCGGCGTGAGACGCAGGGCCGCCCAGCTGACCGGGGGGAGCTCGATCGTTAGGGTGCCGTCCGCGATGGTCGAGTCGATCTCGCGCAGCTGCACGCGCTCAGGGCTGGCCAGCGTGTTCGCCGCGTGGATGTCGTCGTCGTAGAGGGCGACCGCCTCGACGACCAAGACCGCGCCGAGGGCCGAGATGTCGATCGTGACCGTCGACGACGCCGAGACGCCGCGGTTCACCAGGAACACCGACGTGCCCGACACGTCAGACGTCACCGCCGAGTCGACCAGGTTCACGGTTCCGTGCACGCTCGATTCGTAGGTGTCGCTGACGATGCGCGTGGTGAGCGCGGTCGCGCCGGCCAGACGCGAGGTGACGGCGAACGGGAAGAACGTGGTCTGCTTCCACGCGACACCGCCCGGCTCGGTCATGATGGGCGCGATCACGTTCACCAACTGGGCGAGGCTGGCCGAGCTGACCCGATCCGCATGATTGAGCAGGGAAATCAGCAGGCTGCCGACGACCACCGCATCGACGACCGTGTACGAATCCTCGAGCAGGCGCGGGGCTTTCGGCCAGTTTCCGACTCCATCGATCTTGTCGACCGTCTGGAACCGCTCGATGTCCCAGACGTTCCACTCGTCGAACGAGATGTTGATCTGCTTGGTCTTCTTCAGCGCGGCCTTGACGGCGTCGGCGGTGGCGACGACCTCCTCGATCATCAGGCTCATGTCGTGCCCGGCGGCGAGGAAGCTCTCGAGGTCGCTCTGGCTCTCGGCCCAATAGGCGTGGCAGGAGATGAGGTCGATGTCGTCGTAGGTGTGCTGCAACACGGTGTGCTCCCACGCGCCGAAGGTCGGCATGGTGCGGTTCGAGCTGCCGCAGACGACGAGCTCGATGCTCTCGTCGAGCTGGCGCATCGCCTTCGCGGTCATCGACGCGAGCTTGCCGTAGTCGTCGGCGTTGCGGTGGCCGAGCTGCCACGGGCCGTCCATCTCGTTGCCGAGACACCACATCTTCACGGCGAGGGGCTCGTCGAGGCCGTTCGCGCGCCGGCGGTCGGAGAGGGTGGATCCGGATGGCACGTTGGTGTACTCGAGCAGGTCGAGAGCCTCTTCGACGCCGCGGGTGCCGAGGTTGACGGCCAGCATCAGCTCGCTGCCCGCCTTGCGCAGCCAGCTCGAGAACTCGTGCAGGCCGACCTCGTTCGTCTCGGTCGAGTGCCAGGCGAGATCGAGCCGGGTCGGACGTTCGGATGCCGGCCCGACACTGTCTTCCCACTTGAACCCCGACACGAAGTTGCCACCCGGATACCGGATCGTCGAGACGCCCAGCTCGCGCACGAGTTCGAGCACGTCGCCGCGGAACCCCTCGTCGTCGGCCGTCGCGTGCCCCGGCTCGTAGAGCCCCAAATAGACCGCCCGGCCGAGGTGCTCGACGAACGAGCCGAACAGGCGGCGGTCGACGGCTCCGATCGCGAAGCGAGGGTTGATGGTCAGGCTGGCGTGCGGCATAGGTCTCTCTCGTCGTTGGGAAAGCGTTTACTCGATTGTACAGACGGCGCGCTGCCGGTCGAGTAGCGCCGCCTGCGGCCCCGCTGGTTGAGTAGCGCCGTCTGCGGGCCCTGCTGGTTGAGTAGCGCCGCCTGCGGCGCGTATCGAAACCCGTCGCGAGGTTTCGATACGTCGCTGGCGCTCCTACTCAACCGGCCCTGCTGGTTGAGTAGCGCCGCCTGCGGCGCGTATCGAAACCCGTCGCGTGGTTCCGATACGTCGCTGGCGCTCCTACTCAACCACCTCAGGAGCTGAGATATGCTCTGGCCATGACCGAGCTCGACGACCTGCGCCGCATCGCCTATGGGCGCACGTCGACGCCGGCCGAGGAGGCTTCGGCGGCCGAGGCCCGCGCGGAGCTCGCCGAACGACTCGCCCCGACGGTAGTCGATGTCGCCCCTGCCGAGTCGGATCCCGAGCCGACCGAACCCGACACCCTCACGATCGTCGACGTGCGCGACGGGGCGGGATACGTGCGCCGGCTCGCGGCGACCTGGCGGGTCTGGGCCGGCCCCGCGTTCGTGGCGTTCGTTTTCGGGATCGTGCTGACCGTGGCATCCGGGGTTCTGGTTCTGAACTCCGTGGTCAACGCCGACAGATACGACGGCGCGGATATCACGGTCGACGAGTCGGTCGAGGCGTCCGGGCCGGGCGACCTCGAGGCGGCCACGGCAGTGCTCGGTCGCCCCCGCGACTCGCAAGACCTCATCGCCGAGCTCGATAGTTCGATCGACTCCGAGTCGACGCGACTGTTGCGCTCGATGTCGAGCAGGTCGGCCTACGCGGCGACGTCGGAAAGCGGCGAGATCTGCCTGATCGTGGTCAGCGGACCCATCGCCATCGACACCGCCTGCGTGCCACCGAGCGCGTTCCCGACCCAAGGGCTGACGGTAACGCTGCGCATAGGCAGTGCGACCGAGAGCGTCCACTGGGACGGCATCGACGTCAGCGAGGCCGAGACGGTCAACAGCGCCGGCTGATCGGACGCTGACCGACAGGCGGATCGTCGGCCAGTTGCGTCGTTTGGGGCACGTACGCGGGCTAGATGCCCCAAACGGCGCAACCCGGCGTCGGGATGTCGGCCGACAAGGTTTCGATACGGCCGCAAGCGGCCTACTCAACCGGCAAGCACGGCCGCGGGCGGCCTACTCAACCGGCACCCACGGCCGCAGGCGGCCTACTCAGCCGGGGAGGGGGTTAGACGTTGTCTCCGCCCGAGTCGCTGAAGGCCGACGCCGACGACTTGCCGCCCCACGACCACTCGGTCACCTCGGGGATGTCCTCCCCGTGCGAGCGCGTGTAGGCGCGGGCGCGGAAGCGCGAGTCCTGCATCTCCTGCCGCAGGTTGCCCTCCCGTTCGGCCAGCCCGGGCACCCGGTCGAGTACGTCGATCACGAGCTTGTACCGGTCGAGGTCGTTCATCATCACCATGTCGAACGGCGTCGTGGTGGTGCCCTCCTCCTTGAAGCCGCGCACGTGCAGGTTGTTGTGCCCGTGACGGCGGTAGGTGAGACGGTGGATCAGCCACGGGTACCCGTGGTACGCGAAGATCACCGGCTTGTCGGTGGTGAAGATCGCGTCGTACTCCTTGTCGCTGAGCCCGTGCGGGTGCTCCCCCTCGCTCTGCAGGCGCATAAGGTCGACCACGTTGACCACGCGCACCTTCAGATACGGAACCTTCTCGCGAAGAATGGATGCGGCCGCAAGCATCTCGAGAGTCGGCACATCCCCCGCGGAGGCGAGCACGACATCCGGAGCCTCGCCCGCGACCTCGGTGCCGGCCCAGTCGAACAGGCCGAGTCCGCGCGTGCAATGGTCGATCGCCTGGTCCATCGTGAGCCAGTTGGGCGCGGGCTGCTTGCCTGCGACCACGACGTTGACGTAGTCGACGCTGCGCAGGCAGTGGTCGTAGGTCGACAGCAGCGTGTTCGCGTCGAACGGCAGGTAGACGCGCACGACGTCGGCCTTCTTGTTCACGACGTGGTCGATGAAGCCGGGGTCCTGGTGCGAGGCGCCGTTGTGATCCTGCCGCCAGACGTGCGACGACAGCAGGTAGTTGAGCGATGCGACCGGACGCCGCCACTCGATGTGCCGCGAGCTCTTCAACCACTTCGCGTGCTGGTTGAACATCGAGTCGACGATGTGGATGAACGCCTCGTACGAGTTGATGATGCCGTGGCGCCCGGTGAGCAGGTAGCCCTCGAGCCAGCCCTGGCACTGGTGTTCGCTGAGCATCTCGATCACGCGTCCGGCGCGGGCGAGGTGGTTGTCGGCGTCGATCGGCAGGCTGCCGGCATCCCACTGCTTGTCGGTCACCTCGAACACGGCCTGCAGCCGGTTGCTGGCGGTCTCGTCGGGGCCGAAGATGCGGAAGTTGGTCGGGTTCTTCTCGATGACGTCGCGTAGCCAGGTGCCCAAGACTGCTGTCGCTTCGCTCGCGGATGCGCCAGGGCTCTCCACGTCGACGGCATACTCGCGGAAGTCGGGCAGCTTCAGCGCCTGCCGCAGCAGCCCGCCGTTCGCGACGGGGTTCGCGCTCATCCGCAGGTCGCCCACCGGGGCCAGCGCAGTCGCCTCGGCGGTGACAGCGCCGCTCTCGTCGAACAACTCCTCGGGCTTGTACGAGCGCAGCCAGCTCTCGAGCAGGCGCGTGTGCTCCTCGGTGTCGCGGGCGTTGGCCAGCGGAACCTGGTGCGAGCGCCAGTTGTTCTCGGCCGGGTGTCCGTCGATCTCCTTCGGACAGGTCCAGCCCTTCGGGGTGCGCAGGATGATCATGGGCCAGGCCGGGCGTCCGTCGAGAGTGCCGGCCGCGGCATCCGCCTTGATCTGTGCGATCTGGTTGAGCACCTGATCGAGCGTCTCTGCGAGACGCGCGTGCACGGCCATCGGGTCTTCGTCGTCGAATCCGCCGCTGACGACGTAGGGCGTGTGGCCGTAGCCGCGCATGAGCTGCAGCAGCTCGTCCTCGGGGATGCGCGCGAGCACGGTCGGGTTGGCGATCTTGTAGCCGTTGAGGTGCAGGATCGGCAGCACGACGCCGTCGTTCAGCGGGTCGACGAACTTGTTCGAGTGCCAGCTGGTGGCGAGCGGTCCGGTCTCGGCCTCGCCGTCGCCGACGACCGCGGCGACCAGCAGGTCGGGGTTGTCGAACGCGGCCCCGTAGGCGTGGCTCAGCGAGTAGCCGAGCTCGCCGCCCTCGTGGATCGACCCCGGGGTCTCGGGAGCGACGTGGCTCGGGATTCCGCCCGGGAACGAGAACTGACGGAACAGCCGGCGCACCCCGTCTTCGGTCTTCTCGATGGTGTTGTAGACCTCGCTGTAGGTGCCGTCGAGGTAGGCGTTCGCGACCATGCCCGGCCCGCCGTGGCCGGGACCGGTGACGTAGATCGCGTTGAGACTGCGCTCCTGGATGACGCGGTTGAGGTGCGCGTAGATGATGTTGAGGCCGGGGGTGGTACCCCAGTGGCCGAGCAGGCGCGGCTTGATGTGCTCTTTCGTGAGCGGCACGCGCAGCAGCGGGTTGTCGAGCAGGTAGATCTGGCCGACCGAGAGATAGTTGGCCGCCCTCCACCAGGTGTTGAGTCTCTCCAGCGATTCGGCGTCGAGCTCGCGCGGTTCGCGGTACTGCCAGGGGGTGGTGATGGTCAGGGCGTTCATAACAACCTTTCGTCAACTTCTCTAAGGCTGCACCCTGAGCGGGGTCGCTGGCTAGGGACGAACGTCCCTTCGCTCGGCGCGACGCCGTCGATCTGGGCCGCTACGGTGTGGAAGCCGGTTTCGCCAGCAGCAGGCTGATCTGACCGCCGGTCCAGCGCGCCGTGATCGGGTCGCTCGACACGGTGAGCCCGCGCTCGGTGAAGTCGGGCGGAAGCGCGCAACTGCCGCTCGTGTAGTCGGTCTCGCGGACGGTGACCTCGAGGCAGAGCTGGCCGTCGACGCGCTTCGCGACCCAGGCCCGAGCGATGTCGCTCGCGTGCACGAGCCGCACACTGCCACGGTCGAACTCGGGCAGCAGCGAGCCGACACCCTCGAGGTCGGCGTCGGTCTGCGGCTCGGCGAACCAGCGCTCCGCGGCCTGCAGGTCTCCCCCGGTCGCGGTCATGCCGGCGAGGGTGCCGTCGGTCGACGTGACCTCGGGGGCGTCGCCGAGGAAGTAGTCGATGCCGTCGGGCGCGGGCGTCGACGAGGCGGTGTCTGGCGCGAGCGAAGCCGGAGGGAACGCGAGCATGAGCCCGCTCGCGACGAGCGCACCGACGACGAGCCCGACGGCGGCGGGTGCGAGCCAGCGGCGCCAGCGGGGAGGGAGCTGCTGCACGGGCGCTTCGACGGGCTCGGCGGCCGAATCGGCGGCCGGCTCGGCGACGGGCTCGGGCGGCAGGGCGGCCACCCGTGCCGCTTCACGCTCGGCGGCGACCTGTGCGTCGATGCGTGCGAGTTCGATCAGTGCGGCGCGGGCGGCGCGCTCGTCGTCGGGGCTGGAGGTGCGCCCGAACGCGACACGGCGCAGCCGGTCGATCTCCTGCGTGCGCGCGGCATCGGGCGCAGCATCCGTTTCGCTCATGTCCGCACCCTATTCGTCGCGAGGTCTCGTTACGAGGGTGTTCGGTGCGGTGGGGCTCACGGTTTGGGCCTCGGGTTCTCGATTGCTCAGCGAAGGCCGTCTGGATAACTGGGGCAGGCGAGTTCGACGGCGGCCGCTTCGGCGTCGAGACCGGTGACGGGCGAAGGATTCCAGCCTTGACGCGGCCAATCGGTTACGAAGACATCCTTGGACGGAGCGTTCGTGGGCGGCATCAATTCATACCCCAGCCCCTGAAGGCACGGCGCCTTGAACTGCACGAAGTAGTCGTAGAGGTAGCCGAGCTGAGTCGGCGTGAGTGGCGGTCGCGGACGCGCGGGGTACTCGACCTCGCAGAGATACTGGTTGACGACGTCTTCGCGGTCGGTGCTGTCATTGCCGTAGCCGCGGTTGCCGAACGTCGGAGTGACCGGCACGTCGCGCGAAGCGAAGCACGGCAGGATCGCCTCGACATAATCGCCGTCGTCCGCGATCGAGATGACCGTGGCGTTCGGTCGCGGTTCGTCGGGAAAGAAGTGCGTCACCGTCTCCCACCGCAGGTCGGCGTCCGCCGCCAGCGCCTGTACTTCCAGCTCGGGCGTGAGGGGTTCGCTCACGGGTACCGGGCCGAGCTTCGCGCGCACGGCGTCCATGTAGTCGGGGTCCGGGGACGGGTAGTTGTCTTCCGGGTCGGGGGCGGATACCACGGGGCGCGGGCTCTCCGTCGGTTCGTATTCGACGGCACAGCCGGTCAACAACAACACGCCGCACAGCGCGATCACACGAAGCTTCATCGACCACCTCTACGAGTTTTGGTCAGCTTAGCGATCTTGTGCCGGTCGAGTAGGCCTCCCGCGGCCGTATCGACACCCGCCGGTAAGGTTTCGATACGGTCGCAGAGCGACCTACTCAACCGGCAGCGGGGGCCTCGGCCAGCTCGGCGCCGAAGATGGCGACGAGCAGGGTGTTCGTCCAGGCGATGAGGTCGGCGTCGTCGAGGGGTTCGCCATTGATGCGCGGCATCGGGATCGCGACCGACGCGTTCGCGGCGAAGTACTTCGAGCCCGGGTACATGCGCTGCAGCCGGATCTGGATCGAGTCGGCCAGCGCGACGCCCGCGATGCGCAGGTTGCCACCCATGGCGACGACCTCGCTGAGCCCGGCCTTCACGGCCATGCGGCGCAGGCGCGAGACGGCGATGAGGTTCGTCACCTGCTCGGGCGGCTCGCCGTAGCGGTCGGCGAGCTCCTCGAGCACGAGGTCGATCTGCTCGGGCGTCGAGGCCGGGGCCGACGCGGTCGACAGCTTCTGGTACGCCTCGAGCCGGAGGCGCTCGCTCTCGACGTACTCCTCGGGGATGTGCGCGTCGACGGGCAGCTCGAGACGCAGCTCGGTCTGGCCCTCGGCGACGTCGCCGCGGAAGGTCGACACGGCCTCCCCGATCATCCGCAGATAGAGGTCGAATCCGACGCCCGCGATGTGTCCGCTCTGTTCGCCGCCGAGCAGGTTTCCGGCACCGCGGATCTCGAGGTCGCGCAGGGCGATCTGCATACCCGCGCCGAGCTCGTTGTTCGCGGCGATCGTCGACAGGCGCTCGTGGGCGGTCTCCGACAGCGGCTTCATCTCGTCGTAGAGGAAGTAGGCGTAGGCGCGTTCGCGTCCGCGGCCGACGCGCCCGCGCAGCTGGTGCAGCTGGCTGAGACCGTACTTGTCGGCGCGGTCGATGATGAGCGTGTTCGCGTTGGCGATGTCGAGGCCGGTCTCGACGATGGTGGTCGAGACGAGCACGTCGAACTTGCGCTCCCAGAAGTCGACCATCACCTGTTCGAGCACGCTCTCGGGCAGTTGTCCGTGGGCGATCGCGATGCGCGCCTCGGGCACGAGCTCGGCGAGCTGGGCCGCGACGCGGTTGATGGATGACACGCGGTTGTGCACGAAGAACACCTGGCCCTCGCGCAGCAGTTCGCGGCGGATCGCGGCCGACACCTGCTGGTTGCTGTACGGGCCGACGAACGACAGGATCGGGTGGCGGTCTTCGGGCGGGGTCGCCAGGGTCGACATCTCCCGGATGCCGGTGACCGCCATCTCCAGCGTGCGCGGGATCGGGGTCGCGGTCATGGCGAGGATGTCGACGTTGTTCTTCAGCTTCTTCAGCGCGTCTTTGTGCTCCACCCCGAAGCGCTGCTCTTCGTCGATGATGACGAGTCCGAGGTCTTTGAAAGCGATCGACTGGCTCAACAAGCGATGGGTACCGATGACGACGTCGACCGTGCCATCCGCGAGGCCTGCGACGGTCTCTTTCGACTCTTTCTCGGTCTGGAACCGGCTGAGCGCGCGCAGGTGCACCGGGAATCCGGCGAAGCGCTCGGCGAAGGTCTCCATGTGCTGGCGCACGAGCAGCGTGGTGGGCACGATCATCGCGACCTGCTTGCCGTCTTGCACGGCCTTGAACGCGGCACGCACAGCGACCTCGGTCTTGCCGTAGCCGACGTCGCCCGAGAGCAGGCGGTCCATCGGGATGGGCCGCTCCATGTCGGCCTTGACCTCGTCGATCGTGGTGAGCTGGTCGGCGGTCTCGGCGAACGGGAAGGCGTCTTCGAGCTCGCGCTGCCACGGGGTGTCTTTCGGGAACGCGTGGCCCTTCGACGCCATCCGCGCCGAGTAGAGCTTGACGAGTTCGACCGCGATGTCGCGCACGGCCTTGCGCGCCTTGTTCTTGGCGTTCGACCAGTCGCTGCCGCCCATCTTGCTGAGGCTGGGCGCTTCGCCGCCGACGTAGCGGCTGAGCAGGTCGAGCTGGTCGGTGGGCACGTAGAGCTTGTCGCCTGGCAGCCCGCGCTTGTTGGGTGCGTACTCGATGACGAGGAACTCGCGGCTGCGTTTGACCGCGTTGCGCCCGCCGCTCGAGACCTCGCGCTGCACGAGTTCGACGAACTTGCCGATGCCGTGCGTCTGGTGCACGACGAAATCGCCGGTCTTGAGCTGCAGCGGGTCGACGACGTTCTTGCGCCGGCTCGCGAGCTTCTTCACCTGGCGGGCGTCGTAGCCGACGGCGCGGCCGTAGAACTCGCTCTCGTTGATGAGCGCGAACTTGATCTCGGGCAGCTCGAAGCCGTGCTCGACCGAGGCCTTGAGCAGGTAGGCGACACCGGGTTCGAGCGTGGGGCTGAACTCCTCGACCAGCCGGCCCGCGAGCTCGCGTTCGCCGAGCACGTCGACGGCGCGTTCGACCAGGCCCTGGCCGCGGGCGACGATGACGACGGTCCAGCCGTCGCGCATGAGCGTCTCGACGTGGTCGATGGCGCCGGTGGGCTGGCCGGCGAAGCTGGGTACGGCTGTCGCGTCGATGCGCACGTAGTGGTCGTCGGCGTCGAGGGTGGAGGCGACGCGTTCGGCGAGAGCCGCACCCTGCTGGTCGGGCAGGCCGCCTGCGGCCGAGTCGAGACCGGCCTGCATAGCGCCGCTGTCGAACGAGCTCATCGTCCACCAGGCGCGTTTGCCCGCGCTCTCGCGCAGCGCGTTCAGCGTGACGAAGTCGCCCGCGTCGAGGTCGATGGGGGCTTCGGCGCCGGCGGTCGCGGCGTTCCACGCGGCGGCCAAGAACTCCTGGTTGGTCTCGACGAGGCTGACGGCACGCGTGGCCACCTTCTCGGGCGAGAGCACGACGACGGCGGCCTCAGCCGGCAGGTAGTGGGTGAGCGGCACGAGCCGGTCGAGCAGCGCGGGCGCGAGCGATTCCATGCCGTCGACAGGGATGCCCTCGCCGATCTTGGCGAGCATCTGGGCGAGGCCCGGAAACTCGTGCTGCATCTCGCGGGCGCGCTGGCGCACGGCGGGGCTGAGCAGCAGTTCGCGGCTCGGCGGCAGCTGCGCGTGCTCGACGGCGTCGGGCAGCGAGCGCTGGTCGGAGACCGAGAACGGGCGGATCTGCTCGAGCTCGTCGCCGAAGAACTCGAGGCGCAGCGGGTGCTCGTCGGTGGGCGCGAACACGTCGAGGATGCCGCCGCGCACCGCGAACTCTCCACGGCGGGTGACCATGTCGACGCGCGAGTATGCGAGGTCGATGAGCTCGAGCGTGATGCCCGGCAGGCTGTAGCCGCGGCCGCCGGCCTTCAGGTCGATGGTGGGGGTCTCGGTGAGGTTGTCGGCGAGCGGCTGCAGGGCGGCGCGCACGCTCGCGACGACCACGATCGGCTGCGTGCGGTCCCACTCGGCGAGGCGGCGCAGCGCGGCGATGCGCTTGCCGACGGTCTCGCTGCTCGGGCTCAGCCGCTCGTGCGGCAGAGTCTCCCACGCCGGAAACTCGATGATCTCGGCGTGCGGCAGCACCGACGAGAGCGACTCACGCAGCGCTTCGCTCTCGCGCCCGGTGGAGACGATGGCGAGCAGCGCCTGCGCGTCGCCGCGCTTGTCGAGCAGGCCGGCGATGAGCGGCGCGCGCAGCCCGTCGACGAGCGAGAATTCGGCGCTGCGGTTGGCGTACGAGAGTGCTTCCTCGAACGTGTGGGCGCGCGAAAGCGCCGTAATCAAACCTTCGAGTATCACCGGACAAGTGTAGGTGTTGCCGCTGACACCCGCCGGGGAACGTCGGGCCTTGACGAACGGGTCAGGCGGAACCCTGCGCCGCGCCCGAGGCCCGCGACGGGCTCGACGTGACGGCGCGGGCGGGGGCCGCATCCGTCAATTCGCTACGGATACCCTCGACGAACGAGGGGTAGGCGGGCGCCCAGTCCAGACCGGCGCGCGCTCGCGCGTTCGAGACCCTGATGGATGTCGCGGTGAGCAGTTCTGCCCGCAGCGGGGCCGTGCGGCGCATCAGCCACGTCGGCACCACCGTCGGTTCGGGGGCGTCGAACGCACGCGCCCGTGCCTCGTGCACCTCGCGCCACGTGGCCGGGGTGTCGTCGACGACGTTGTAGACCGATCCGGCGGGGGCGTCGAGCGCGGCGACGGTGGCGGCCGCGGCGTCTTCGATGTGCACGAACGGCAGCACGCCGCTCACGTCGGCGGCGACCGCCGGGATCGGGCCGCGACCGCGGTAGAAGATGCCGTACCGCAGGGCCACGCCGCCGAACGCGCGGCTCTGCTGCTCGTTGCTGAGCAGGGCGCGGTGCAGCGGGTCGGCCGGGCCGCCGGGCTGCGCCCCGAAGACGCTGTCTTCGTCGACGGCCTTCTGGCCGAAGTCGTCGAATCCGTAGCCGTAGAACGCCGACGCCGACACGAACTTCGTCGCGCCGGTCGCACGGGCGGCCGCGAGGAGGGCGCTCGTGCCCTCGGTGCGCAGCCGGTTGGTCTGGGTCATGTGCGCGAATCGGCGCGGTTCGCGACTGAACGCGGTCGCCTGGTGGATGACCGCGTCGAACTCGTGGCCGTCGACGGCGGCGAGCAGCGATTCGCGGTCGACGATGTCGGCCACGATCTCGCTCGAGCCGAACGAGGTCGACCCCGTGGCATGGCGGGCGACGCCCGTGACCGTGTGCCCGGAACGCACCAGCAGAGGCAGGAGCAGACGCCCTATTTCCCCGGTCGCACCGGCAAGTAGAACGCGCATGTGATCAAGAGTAAGCGAGCCGCAGAAAGAAAAAATCCCCCTTGAGGATGAGCGGATTCAGTCGGCCGGAGACGCCGTGTGAAAACGCAGCTGCGCTGCCGTCAGACTCTCGCGTGCGACCTGCTCCACCGCGTCGGCGGCGTCGGAAACCAGGTTCGGCAGAACCTTCTTCTCGTCGCTGGAGAAGTCTTTCAGCACGAAGTCGGCGGCCGGCTGGCGGCCGGGAGGGCGGCCGATACCGATGCGTACGCGCACGAACTCGGGGCTGCCGATGGCCGCGGCGATGTCGCGCACGCCGTTGTGGCCGCCGTGTCCTCCGCCGATCTTGAGTTTGATCGAATCGAAGGGGATGTCGAGCTCGTCGTGCAACACGATGAGGTTGGCCGGCTCGAGCTTGTAGAAGCGCATGAGCGCGGCGACGGGGCCGCCCGACACGTTCATGTACGTGTTCGGTTTCGCCAGGATGACGCGCGGGCCCTGCCCGGTGAGTCGGCCTTCGGCGACCGTCGCGTTGGTCTTCTGGCTCTTGAACGGCGCACCGATGCGGCGCGCGAGTTCGTCGAGGGCCATCTGGCCCACGTTGTGGCGATTCCCGGCGTAGCCGGGCCCGGGGTTACCGAGCCCGACTACAAGCCAGGGGTTCTCGTCCAGCTTCAGCTGCTCAGAACGGGATTACTCGGCGGCCGGAGCTTCTTCGGCGGCGGGAGCCTCGTCGGTCTCCTCGCCGAGGTCCTGCTCCTGAGCGATCGAGATCGACACGATGAGGGTGTCCTCGTCGGTGACGAGCGAGGAGCCCTTCGGGAGCGCGAGGTCCTTGGCGAAGATCTGGGTGCCGTCCTCGGCGCCCTCGATCGAGACGGAGACCGACTCGGGGATCGCGGTGGCCTCGGCCTCGAGCGAGATGGTGTTCGCGTCCTGGTTGACGGTCGTTCCGGGAGCGGCTTCGCCCTCGAGGTGCACGGGAACGTCGATGATGACCTTCTCGCCCTTGCGCACGACGATGAGGTCGATGTGCTCGATGATCTGGCGAACCGGGTCCTTCTGAACGTCCTTGACGAGCGCGAGCTGGATCTTGCCCTGGATGTCGAGCTCGAGGATCTGGTTCGACTTGCGCAGGATGAGGCTGACCTCGTGGCCCGGCAGGGTCACGTGCTGCGGCTCGGTGCCGTGGCCGTAGATGACGGCGGGGATCTTGCCGACGGCGCGGATCTTGCGAGCCGCACCCTTGCCGAACGACTCACGGACCTCGGTGACGAGGTGGTTGCTGATTTCGGCCTGAGCCATGATTTATCTCCTTGTGACGGGACCAGTGGCCCACGTGAATTTTCAACTCGAACGCATATGTCAGCGTGAGGAAGACGTGAGGCCAGTTGGCCGATGCCCGCTCCACCGCGTCGATCACGGAACCGAAAGGGGTTCCCTCGCCGAAGTACCCTGCGAGTTTACACGGATGCCGCGGCGAGCGCGATTTGCTGCGGTGTTCCGGCGATCTGCACCGTGCCGCCCGGCTCGTCGGCCTCGAGCGGTTCGAGGGTCGCGAGCTGCGAGTCGAGCAGAACCGCGGGCATGAAATGCCCTTCGCGGGCGCCGATGCGCTGCTCGAGCAGGGCGCGGCTGCCCTCGAGGTAGACGAACCGCACCTCGGGCGCCTCGCGCAGGATCGCCTCGCGATAGGAGCGGCGCAGCGCAGAGCAGGCGACGACCAGCCCGGTGCCGGATGCCGCGGCGAGCGCTTTGCCGACGAGGGCCAACCACGGCCACCGGTCGTCGTCGCCGAGCGGGATGCCGGCCGCCATCTTCTCCACGTTCTCGATCGGGTGCAGAGCGTCGGCGTCGACGAAGGGCACCCCCAGGTTCTGCGCGAGCAATTCGCCCACGGTCGACTTGCCCGAACCGCTCACTCCCATAACGACGAGCTGCGGCATCCGTTGGTTACTCATTCAGGCAACGCTAGCGGTACGCGCAGTAGCCTTGGAGGGTTCGAATTTTTCAGCGACACCAAGGAGAACTCTTGTCCAGCGAAAGCACCGCACAGGCGAACATCGGCGTAGTGGGCATGGCGGTGATGGGCTCGAACCTCGCCCGCAACCTCGCCTCCCGCGAAGGCAACACGGTCGCCATCTTCAACCGCTCGTACGAGAAGACCCAGACGGTTCTCGACGAGCACCCCGAGGCCGAGTTCATCCCGGCGTCGTCGTACGAAGAGTTCGCCGCATCGCTGACCAAGCCGCGCACCGCCATCATCATGGTGCAGGCCGGCAAGGGAACCGACGCCGTCATCGACGCGCTGACCTCGGTGTTCGAGCCGGGCGACATCATCGTCGACGGCGGCAACGCGCTGTTCACCGACACCATCCGCCGCGAGAAGGCGGTGCGCGAGACGGGCATCAACTTCGTCGGCGCCGGCATCTCGGGCGGCGAAGAGGGCGCACTGCTCGGCCCGTCGATCATGCCCGGCGGCTCGGCCGAAGCGTGGGAGACCCTCGGCCCCATCCTCAAGTCGATCGCCGCGGTCGTCGACGGCGAGCCCTGCGTCACCCACGTCGGCACCGACGGCGCCGGCCACTTCGTCAAGATGATCCACAACGGCATCGAGTACGCCGACATGCAGCTCATCGGCGAGGCCTACGACCTCATCCGCCGCGGCACCGGCAAGACGCCGGCCGAGATCTCGGAGATCTTCACCGAGTGGAACACGGGCGAGCTCGAGAGCTACCTCATCGAGATCACCGCCGAGGTACTGCGCCAGGTCGACGCGAAGACCGGCAAGCCGCTCGTCGACGTGATCCTCGACCAGGCCGGCAGCAAGGGCACCGGCGTCTGGACGGTGCAGACCTCGCTCGACCTCGGCATCCCCGTCTCGGGCATCGCCGAGGCCGTGTTCGCCCGCTCGGTGTCGTCGAAGCCCGCGCAGCGCGCCGCGGCAGCGAACCTCCCCGGCCCGACGGCCAACCCGGTCGAAGACGTCGACGGCTTCATCGAGGGTGTGCGCCAGGCGCTCTACGCCTCGAAGGTCATCGCCTACTCGCAGGGCTTCGACGCGATCGTCGCCGGCGCCGAGCAGTACGGCTGGAACATCGAGAAGGGCGAGATCGCGAAGATCTGGCGCGGCGGCTGCATCATCCGCGCCCGCTTCCTCAACCGCATCACCGAGGCCTACGCCGAGAACCCCGGCCTCGTGTCGCTCGTCACGGCGCCGTTCTTCACCGACGTCGTCGCCACGGCGCAGGACTCTTGGCGCAACGTCGTCGCCGACGCCGCCCACGCGGGAATCCCCGCGCCGGTGTTCGCGTCGTCGCTCGCCTACTACGACAGCCTCCGCGCCGACCGCCTGCCCGCCGCGCTCACCCAGGGCCAGCGCGACTTCTTCGGAGCGCACACCTACAAGCGCGTCGACATGGACGGCACGTTCCACACCCTGTGGTCGGGCGACCGCACCGAGATCGAGTCGGTCGACAGCCACTAGCGGCTGCTGCCGGCAGGTCGCGCAGCGACCGTATCGAAACCCCTCGCGAGGTTTCGATAGGCGCCCTAGACGGCGCTACTCAACCGGCAGACGACCTACCAGCGCGGCTCGTCGGACCCCAGGTCTGACGGGCCGCGTTCGTATTCGAACGTGATGTCGCCGACCGTGAGCGGCGAGGGCAGCAGGTCGGCGTCGCCCCACGGGGTCGTGATGCGGGTGCTCGCATGGTGCACCCCATCCACGCGGACGGTCTCGACGGACCGCGGCAGCTCGAGCGCCGTGCGCGCCAGCGACAGCCGGGCCGAACCCGACACGCCCTCGCGCCGCAACCGGCCGAGTGCCGAGAGCACTGCCGCGGCGGCCAGATAGCCGGTCGCGTGGTCGAGCGCCTGCACGGGCAGCGGCGTCGGCGTGGCCGCATCGGCCCAGCCCGTCCCCGCCTCGGCGATGCCGCTCGACATCTGCACGAGGCTGTCGAAGCCGCGCCGGCCGCTCCACGGTCCGCGCCAGCCGTAGGCATCGAGCGATACCTCGATGAGCCCCGGGCGCAGGTCGTGGCGTCGGTCGGGCGGCACGATCTCGTCGAGCGCCCCCGGCCGGTAGCCGTGCACGAGCACGTCGGCGTGCGCTATCAGCTGTTCGAGCGCGTCGCGGCCCACGGTCGTCGTCGCGTCGATACGCGTCGTGCGCTTGCCGAGGGTCATCTCGGGCACGAGCACGGGCTCGTCCCAGTCGGGCGGGTCGACCCGCAGCACGTCGGCGCCGAGAGACGCGAGGAAGCGGGTGGCGACCGGGCCGGCGATCACCCGGGTGAGGTCGAGCACGCGCAGGCCGGCGAGCGGCATCTGCGGCGTCGGCCGCCAGTTCTCGCGGGCGGCCGCACGCTCCCCCACCGACCAGGCCACGAGCGGTTCGCCCGCGACGGCGACGCCCTGCGGGTGGTGCGCCCAGTCGTCGGCGCTGCGCATGACCGCCGCGCAGCCGCCGGCCGCCACGACGGCCCGCTCGAGATCGTCGCCGGCCCAGGCCGCGACCGCCGCCTCGACCTCCGAGCGCTCGGGCCCCACCCCGAGAACCGCGAGGGCCGCCGCCTTGTGGCGCGGTGCGTTCGTGTGCAGCCGGATGAACCCGTCGGCGCTCGCGTAGTCCCCGGCCACGGCATCCCAGGGCGAGGGCAGTGTCCACCCGACCGGCGTGAGCGCGGCAGCGAACCAGGCGTCGGCGAGGCCGCGGTCGAGGGTGACGGGCGCCGCGGCATCCGACAGCGACGACGCGGCGATGCCCGCCGTCGCGACGGCGGCGGCCGCGAACGACGAGACGGCGTAGGCCGACGACAGCGTCGGCTCGCCCGTGAACGTGACGGCGACGGGCGGCAGGGCGAGGGCGGCGGTGAACGTCGCGACGAGGTCGTCTTCGATCATCTGCCCACTGTATTGACCGGAGGGTCAGGAATCGATGGTCGCATCGTTGTCTGCGGCCCACGACGTCATCGCGCGCGGAACCGGGATGTCGTGTGCGCCGGCGCGACCGAGCACTTCGAGCGCGACGAGGCGAGGCGCCGCGATGCCGTCGACCGTGACGAACCACGAGCCGACGAGCAGGTCGTCCGCCCGCGGGGAGGTGACCACGACGCCGGTGACGCTGAAGACGCCGTAGGGGCGCTGCTCGAACCGCGCGCGAACCACGTCGCCCGGGGCGACCGCGGCGGGCAGCTCGGCGAGGGTCACGGGCTCTCCGGCGGGCCGTTCGGCGCCGTCGTCGGGGGTAAGCAGCACGAGCTCGCGGGCGGCCTTGCCGTTGTTGCCGAGCTCGATGCCGCCGACGAAGAACGAGGTGCTGCGGGCGACGACACCGTCGACGGCGAAGATGCCGTACTGGTCGGTGTTGAACACGGCGACCACCGTTCCGGTCGGCTCCGCGGCGATCGCGCCGTGCAGCTCCGAGGCTTTGCGACGCGCCTGAATGCGCAGAATTTCCAGCTGATCCATGTGCATCCCCCGAGGTCGTAAGCCACCAACCCTAGTCGCGACGTGACGGGGCGCCGCGCCCCGCAGCAGACCCTGCGAGAATTGCAGCATGAGCAACGAGCACCCCGAGCTGGCCGGCTACGAATCCGGCGACGGACGCCCCCTGCGCTCGAAGCACACCGTGACGCTGATGCGCATCGTCGTCGTGCTCGCGCTGGTGGGGCTGATCGTTCCGGGAATCGTCACCACGATGAGCGTGGCCGGGTCGACCGCGCAGGCCGCCTGCGAGACGTGGGTCGCCTACTCGGTGGCCGGAGACAGCGGTGCGGATGCCCGTTTCGAGGTATTCGGACCGGGCGGCATGGGTTGGGAGTGCTACAGCGACGGGGCGTTCGGCGGCGACCGTCACCTTGCGTCGCTCGGGTTAATCCCTGGGCCGCCGAAGCTGCCGCAGTCGCCGACGCAGTCGAGCTGACCCGGCGCTGCGCGCTCGCTAGATGAGGCGATCGCGGCCCGATGAGCCCGCCGCGGACGCGTCATCCGGCCGAAACCGGCTCATCTGCGGGCCTCGATACGGTCGCTGAACGACCTACTCGACCGACAACGGGCCGCCTACGCGGCGCCGTCGAACATCGAGGTGACCGACCCGTCGTCGAACACCTCGTAGATCGCGCGTGCGAGCAGCGGCGCGATCGGCAGCACGGTCAGCGACGGGAAGCGCTTCTCTTCCGGCAGCGGCAGGGTGTCGGTGACGACGACCGAGTCGATGAACTCGCTCTGCAGCAGTTCGACCGCGGGGTCGCTGAACACGGCGTGGGTCGCGGCGACGATGACGCCGAGTGCTCCGGCCTCTTTCAGCGCCTGGGCGGCCTTGGCGATGGTGCGGCCGGTGTCGATGAGGTCGTCGACGATGAGGCAGACGCGGCCCTCGACCTCTCCGACGATCTCGTGCACCGAGACCTGGTTCGGCACCAGCGGGTCGCGGCGCTTGTGGATGATGGCGAGCGGTGCGCCGAGCTTGTCGCTCCAGATGTCGGCGACGCGCACGCGGCCCATGTCGGGCGAGACCACGGTGAGCGTCGAGTTGTCGAGCTTCTTGAAGTGCTCGAGCAGCACGGGCATGGCGAACAGGTGGTCGACGGGGCCGTCGAAGAAGCCCTGGATCTGCGCGGCGTGCAGGTCGACGCTCATGATGCGGTCGGCGCCGGCGGCCTTGTACAGGTCGGCCATGAGGCGGGCGCTGATCGGCTCGCGACCGCGGCCCTTCTTGTCTTGACGGCCGTACGGGTAGAACGGAACGACGACCGTGATGCGCTTGACCGAGGCACGCTTGAGCGCGTCGACCATGATGAGCGACTCCATCACGTGCTCGTTGAGCGGGGCGGGCATCGACTGGATGACGAACACGTCGGCGCCGCGCACGCTCTCGTCGTAGCGCGCGTAGATCTCGCCATTGGCGAAGGTGCGGGCGTCGGTGTGCACGACGCTCGTCTCGAGGGCGGCTGCGACGTCGAGGGCCAGCTGGGGGTGCGCGCGACCGGAGACGATCACCAGCTTTTTCTGTCCGGTTTGCTTGATCTCGGACACGGTTCCCGCTCTCTGTTCGACTCGCCTGAAATTCTTGAAAGAGTGGGGGTTACTCGTCGTCGGCGGTCGTCGCCGCGGCCGCATTGGCCGCCGCAGTTCCCGCCCGATTCTTCTCGACCCAGCCTTCGATGTTGCGTTGCGGAGCCACGTTCACACCGAGCGCCCCGGCGGGGATGTCCTTGCGGACCACCGTGCCGGCGCCGGTATAGGCTCCGTCACCAATTGTAACCGGGGCCACGAAGACGTTGTGCGATCCGGTTCGAACGTGGGAGCCCACGACCGTCTTGTTCTTGTTCACGCCGTCGTAGTTGGCGGTGATGGTTCCGGCACCGACGTTCGACTCGACACCGACGGTGGTGTCGCCGATGTAGCTGAGGTGCGGAACCTTGCTTCCGTCGCCGATCGTGGAGTTCTTGGTCTCGACGAACGCGCCGAGCTTGCCCTTCACACCGAGCACGGTGTTCGGGCGCAGGTAGGAGAACGGACCGACGGTGGCGCCGGCGCCGATGACCGCGAGCGTCGCGTCGCTGCGCACGATTGTCGCGTTCTCGCCGATCTCGCAGTCGACGAGGGTCGTGTCGGGGCCGATCTTGGCGCCGGTGGCGATGCTCGTCGCACCCTTGAGCTGGGTGCCGGGGAGGATCTCGACGTCGGGCGCGATCGACACGTCGCTGTCGATCCAGGTGGTCGCCGGGTCCTGGATGGTGACACCGGCGCGCTGGTGGCGCTCGACGATGAGCTGGTTGAGGCGCAGGCCGGCCTCGCCGAGCTGCACGCGGTCGTTGACACCGGCGACGCGCCACGGGTCGGTCACGGCGAGGGCGCTGATCGTGGCGCCGGTCGCGCGCAGCAGGCCGACCACGTCGGTGATGTACTTCTCGTTCTGGGCGTTGTCGGTGCCGACGAGGGCGAGCTGGGCGCGCAGAGCCGCCACCCCGAAGACATACGTGCCGGAGTTGATCTCGGTGATCGCGAGTTCGTGAGCCGCGGCATCCTTCTGCTCGACGATGCGGTCGAGGGCGCCCGATGCGTCGCGCACGACCCGGCCGTAGCCGGTCGCGTCGTCGAGGATGGCCGAGAGCAGGGTGGCGGAAGCCGCGTCGGCGCGATGGGCCGCGAGCAGTTCGGCGAGGGTGTCGGCGTCGAGCAGCGGAACGTCGCCGCTCACGATCACGACGTCGCCGTCGAACCCTGCCGGCAGGGCGTCGAGGGCGACCTCGACGGCGCGGCCGGTTCCGGGGATCTCGTCTTGGTCGACGATGATCACGTCGGGGCTGAGGCCCGAGATGACGGCCGAGACGGCCTCGCGCTCGTGGCGCACGACGGCGAGCACGTGCACGGGGTTGAGCTGGTGCACGGTGCCGAGCACGTGGCCGATGAGCGGCTGGCCGGCGATTTCGTGCAGGATCTTGGGCCGCTGCGACTTCATGCGGGTACCTTGACCGGCGGCGAGAACGATTACGGCGAGCTGGGCGTCAGTCATGGTGTTCATTCTGCCGTATCGCGCGGGCACCGTTGGTTGAGTAGGTCGCGCAGCGACCGTATCGAAACCGGGCACCGTTGGTTGAGTAGGTCGCGCAGCGACCGTATCGAAACCGGGGGAGGTCGGTGGCTCTTGATCTCGGCGCCCAGTCACAGCGACGACACCGTCACACTCACGCCGGAGCGCAAAAAGAGCCACGTCAGTGGCTCTTTTTGCGCTCCGCCTCCAGGATTCGAACCTAGACCGAACAGCTCCAAAGGCTGTCGTGCTGCCATTACACTAAGGCGGATCGCGTGCGGCTCGGCCGACGCGCTAGTCAATTCTGCCAGATCGTGCGACCGCCCGAGACGAACCACCAGATAATGGGTCAATGCCCACAAACGACGAGGTCGACCGCATCGTCGGTGCGTGGCAGCGCGAGCGCCCCGATCTCGACTTCACCCCGCTGCAGGTGCTCAGCCGTGTCGGGAGGTTGGCCCGCCATCTCGACCGGGCCAGGCGCACGGCTTTTGGCGCATCCGATCTCGAATCGTGGGAGTTCGACGTGCTCTCCGCGCTGCGGCGTGCCGGATCGCCGTACCAGCTGAGCCCGAAGTCGTTGCTGCAGCAGACGCTCGTCTCGAGCGGAACCATGACCAACCGCATCGACCGGCTGGTGGAGCGCGAGCTCGTGGAGCGCCGCACCGATCCGAACGACGGCCGCGGAATCCTCGTGCTGATGACCGATCTCGGGCGGGAGCGGGTCGACACCGCGATCGCCCAGCTCATCACGGCCGAGGCCGAACTGCTCGACGCCCTCTCCCCCGTCGATCAGGAGCGGCTGGCCGTGCTGCTGCGCAAGCTCAGCCTCGACTTCGACTGAGCAGCGACGGTCGCCGGAGCCTCGGTGATCGTCGCGAGTGCGAGCTCGGCGAGGGCCGTCTCAGCCGAGTGCTGACTCGTCGACGACGCGCCGAACCAGCGCCCCGACGAGATGACCGGCTCGCCGTCGAGCAGCGCGAACCAGCCGTAGTGGCTCGCCGACTCCCCGCGCACGACGGCGATCTGCAGCGCGTCCGCGCGCTGTTGCAGCCGCTCGACCTCGGCGCGGGCGGCCTCGAAGCTCGGGTACGCCCGCCAACTGCGCGCGAGCTCGCGGTTGTTCGAGGCCAGCAGGCGCCAGACGCCGACGGGAGCAGACACGGCCTGGGCGTCGACCGGCGACGTGACCGGCGGCACCGCCGGGGTCTCGCCCACGATCCGCGCCGCCCCGATCGCGTTCCTGAACGCGGCCCAGCCGGCGAATCGACTGTCTTTCGTCGATCCGAGGCTCAGGAACACACAATTCGGCACACCGGGCACTCGTTGGCCCCCTACGGTCCGCTCTAACCTGACTGCCTTCCACCCTGCCGGGCGAAGGTGTCGCGAGAGTGTACGCGGGGTTACAGGCTGGTTGAGGAGGTCGCCGGGCGACGGTATCGAAACCGCCGCTCGGGTTTCTATACGTCGCTGGCGCTCCTCCTCGACCGGCGGGAAGCCGTCTAGTTGAGCAGGTCTTCCAGTTCGAGCCAGCGGGTCTCGAGGGTCGCGATCTGCGATTCGAGGCCCTGGATCTCGGTGGTGATGCCGCCGAGACCGGTGTAGTCGCTCTGGTCGTGCACCGCCATCTTCGCGTGCAGCTGCGCGATCTGGTCGTTCATCTTGGCGAGCTTGCGCTCGGCCGCCGAGAACTCCTTCTGCGCGTTGCGCAGTTCAGCGCCGCCGAGTTTCGGAACCTTCTTCTCGGTCGGTTTTCCGGATGCGGCCGGAGCCGACTCGGCCCGCTGCTGCGCTGCCCGGATCTCGAGGTACTGGTCGACGCCGCGCGGAAGGTGGCGCATGCCGCCCTCGAGCACCGCGTACTGCTGGTCGGTGACGCGCTCGAGCAGGTACCGGTCGTGGCTCACCACGAGCAGGGTGCCCGGGTAGGAGTCGAGCAGGTCTTCGATCGCGGCGAGCATGTCGGTGTCGAGGTCGTTGGTCGGTTCGTCGAGGATCAGCACGTTCGGCTCGTCGAGGATGATGAGCAGCAGCTGCAGGCGGCGCTTCTGCCCACCCGACAGCTCTTTCACGCGGGTCGAGAGCTGCGCGCTCTGGAATCCGACGCGCTCGAGCAGCTGGCTCGGCGTCATCTCTTTGCCGCCCGCGATGTACGAGCTCTTCTGGCGGCCGAGCACGTCGCTGACACGGTCTTCCCAGATGTCTTCGAGCTCGCCGAGCTGCTGCGTGAGCGTGGCGACCTTGATGGTCTTGCCGCGCTTCACCTTGCCGGTCGTGGGCATCAGGCTGCCGGCGACGAGGCTGAGCAGGGTCGACTTTCCGGCTCCGTTGACGCCGAGGATGCCGGTGCGCTCGCCGGGAGCGATGCGCCACGTGACATCCTTCAGCACCTCTTTGATGCCGCCCGTGGTCTTGTCGGTGTACGAGACGAAGACGTTCTCGAGGTCGACGACGTCTTTGCCGAGGCGTTGCATGGCCATGCTCGCGAGGCTGACCTTGTCGCGGGGCGGCGGCTCGTTCGCGATGAGCTCGTTCGCCGCGTCGATGCGGAACTTCGGCTTCGTGCTGCGGGCGGGGGCGCCGCGGCCGAGCCAGGCGAGCTCTTTGCGCATGAGGTTCTGGCGCTTCGACTCGGAGGCCGCGGCGCTGCGGTCGCGCTCGACGCGCTGCAGGATGTACGCGGCGTAACCGCCCTCGAAGGGCTCGATGATCTTGTCGTGCACCTCCCAGGTGTCGGTGCAGACCTCGTCGAGGAACCACCGGTCGTGAGTCACGACCATGAGCCCGCCGGCGTTCGTCGACCAGCGGCGCTTGAGGTGCTCGGCGAGCCAGGAGATGCCCTCGACGTCGAGGTGGTTGGTGGGCTCGTCGAGGAAGATGATGTCCCAGTCGCCGACGAGCAGTGCGGCGAGGCCGACGCGGCGGCGCTGGCCACCCGAGAGCTCGCCCATGCGGGCCTCCCACGGGATGCCGCCGACGAGACCTGCGATGACGTCGCGCACGCGCGCGTCGCCCGCCCACTCGTATTCCGGGCGGTCGCCGACGATGGCCTCGGCCACGGTCAGCTCGTCGGGGAGGGTGTCGGCCTGGTCGAGCATGCCGAGCGTGATGCCGCCGCGGCGCGTGACGCGGCCCTCGTCGGGTTCGATGCGGCCGGCGAGCAGGCGAAGCAGCGTGGACTTGCCGTCACCGTTGCGGCCGACGACGCCGATTCGCTGGCCCTCGTCGATTCCGATGGTTACGTCGTCGAAGATGACGCGGGTCGGGTATTCGAGATGGAGGGATTCTGCTCCGAGAAGATGGGCCATTCGGCACAGTTTATCGGTAGGCGACGTAGCCTTTCTGAATGCGCTCGTTTGCCGTGACCATCGAGCTGCTGCTGGCGTCTCCGCGGTCGCGCTACGAGGGCCGCCCGGGCGACGGCCCGCTGCCCGCGCTGGAGGGCGAGACCCCGTCGTCGATCGAGATCCGCGCCGGCCTCGGGGTGGCCGGCGACCGCTACTTCGCGAAGCCCGCGCACCGCGCAGCATCCGTCACTCTGATGGCGATGGAGTCCTTGGAGGCCGTCGCGTCAGAGCTGGGTCTGGAGAAGATCCCGGATGCCGCGGGCACACGCCGCAACATCATGCTGCGCGGCTTTCCGGTCGACGACCTGCGGGGCGCCGAGTTCAGCCTCGATTCGGGCGACGGCCCGGTCGGGTTTCGCGGCAACCGCCCGGCGAACCCGTGCGCGTGGATGGACGTGGTGCTCGCGCCGGGGGCCTTCCGTGCGCTGCGCGGTCGCGGCGGAGTGCGCTGCGAGCCGCTGACGTCCGGCGTCTTGCGGCTCGGCCCGGCCACCCTGCTGGTTGAGGCCCGCGGAAGTGCAGTTGTGGCGGGCTAGGGCGGCCACACACCCGCCACAACTGCACGTTCACGAGTCAAAGCAGCGGCGCAACCCGGGCGACCAGGCGATGCGGCGCGCGCAGATGGTCTTTTGTGACGCGGATGTAACGCCAGTCGGCGTCGGCGAACATCTCCCGGCGCTCGATGTCGCCGAGGAACGTGCGCTCGTCAGTGCGGTGGATCTCGCCCTCGTAGTCGAGCGCCACACGGCGCTCGACGTAGGCGAGATCAGGCGTGCCGACCCAGTGCCCGTTCCTGTCGTACACCGTGTAGCCGATTTGCGGTTCGGGCAGACCCGCCCGCACCAGGATGAGGCGCATCTCCGACTCCTTGGGCGAATCCGTGCCCGGCCGGATCTGCTCGATCGCATCGCGCGACCGCACCGCTCCCGGTCTTGCCCCGTGTTCCGCAAGTGCCGCACGAAGCCCGTCGAGTGTGCTCAATGGGCTCTTGCGCCGCACAAGAAAGTCGCCGGCGACGATGAGCTCGTCGAGGGTGAGCACTCGGGCGAGACCCAACCAGACCGACTCGGGCGGCATAACGGGCAGCCCGTCCACGGAGTGCGGCGCCGGCAGTTCGAGCGTGCGATGCCCGGTCACACCCTTCATCCGCGGCGGGAACCGGCTGCTCGCGACCACCACGTCGAGCGAATCGCGCCTCTGCAACTCGGGAGGGAGCGGGATGCGGTAAAGCCGGGCCGCAGTGACGAGTCCGAAGCGGAAGTCGCCGGGCGCGACCGGCACGTACGCGCGGCAGCGGGCGAGGAATTGCGCGTGCCAGACCTCGTAACGTTCGGCCGTGGTCAGGTCGGTCAGGTCGATGGGAGCGACGTGTTGTGAACGCGACCCGCGGAAGACCACGTCGAGATCGGATGCCCGCAGCCGGCTTCGTGAGACGCCTTCCGCGCGCGCATCCCGCGCTGCGAACTCGTGGCCTAGCCCTTCGGGGAGTGGCTGTCGACGTGACATCCGCCCAGTCTTGTCCGCGCCCGCCCTCTCCGCTCTCGCTCTCCACACCCCTCTCACCGAAGTGCAGTTGTGGTGAGTGCGGGCCGGGGCGCACTCGCCACAACTGCACGTCGGCCCCGCCGCCTTGCGGGTTGAGTAGGGCCGCCTGCGGCCCGTATCGAAACCATGCGCAAGGCCTCGATACGGTCGCTGCGCGACCTACTCGACCGGCAGAACAACCGGCCGCGAACGCTATTTGTTGTTATCTGCCACAAAAACCTTGCGCTAGGGCACGGGGACGCTCTAGCCTCCTAACAGTTCGAATCGAAACGTTTAGACGATGGAGTCCGTATGGCGAATATTCACGACGTCGCACGCGCCGCGGGTGTCTCCATCAGCACCGTCTCGTACGCCATCAGCGGCAAGCGTTCGATCGCCGCCTCCACCCGCCAGCGGGTCGAAGAGGCCGTTCTCGCACTCGACTACCGGCCGAACGCGGGCGCCCGCATGCTCAAGGGCACGCGCACCAACCTGCTCGCATTGAGCGCCCCGCTGCACGCCGGATCGCACGGCCCCGCGCACATGGCCTTCGTGCTCGCCGTGATCAACGCGGCGCGCGCCTACGACTACGACGTCGTGCTGCTCACGCAGGACGACGCGACGAGCGGGCTGCGCCGCGTGGCCAGCTCGGCACTCGTCGACGGCATCATCCTGCTCGACGTCTCGCAAGACGACGAGCGCATCGCGCTCATCCGTTCGCTGAACGTGCCGACCGCGCTGGTCGGTGTGCCGCGGGTCGCCGACGACCTCATCTGCGTCGACCTCGACTTCGAGCAGGCCGCCGAGATGAGCGTGCGCCGGCTCGCCGACCAGGGCCACAGCCGCATCGGCCTGCTCGGCCAAGACCCGATCATCTACGAGCGCGGGTCGAACTTTCCGCACCGGTTCCGTTCGGCGTTCCTCGCCGAGGCGGGCCGTCTCGCCCTCGACGTCGCGTTCGTGCCGTCGCGCGAGAACACGGCGAGCGTGCGTGCCGCGTTCGACCGCCTGAACTCCGAGCTGCCCGGCATGACCGGGCTCGTGCTGCACTGCAACGAGCCGGTGCAGTCGATCGTTCTCGAGATGCTCGACCAGCGTGGCATCCGGGTTCCCGACGACCTCTCGGTGATCTCCGCCTGCTCGAGCTTCGACACCCTGCACCTGAACCCGCCGCTCGACGTCATCCCGCTGCCCGCGAGCGACACCTGCGGGCGCGCCGTCGACCTGCTGATGGAGCACCTCGCCGTCGGCGTCGAACCGCGGGTCGAACTTCTGCCGCCCACCCTGGTCGAGCTCGGCTCGACCGCCGCCCGAGAGCGGGTCTAGACACCCACCCCAGAAAGGACGCACTCCCTCCTCAATCGAAACGTTTCGACACTCAGCAGCAGTTCTTCAACCCCCCTCCGGCCGCGCGGCCGGATCTACAAGGAAGTAGCAATCGTGAAAAAGAACACAAGGCACGTGGCGACCATCGCCGCCTTCGCCGTCAGCGCCATGGTGCTGGCCGGATGCTCCGCCGGTGGCGGCGAATCCGACGACAACACCCTCACCCTCTGGCACTTCGAAAGCGACACGAGCGCGATGGGCATCGCGTGGGACGAGGCGATCAAGGTCTTCGAAGAGGAGACCGGCGCCACGGTCGACTTCGAGGAGAAGAGCTTCGAGCAGATCCGCTCCACGGCGAGCCAGGTTCTCAACTCGAACGAGGCCCCCGACATCCTCGAGTACAACAAGGGCAACGCGACGGCCGGTCTGCTCGCCAGCCAGGGCCTGCTCTCGAGCCTCGACGACGCCTACGACGAATACGGCTGGGCCGACAAGCTCGCCCCCTCGCTGCAGACGACAGCCCGGTACGACGACAAGGGCATCATGGGCGACGGCTCGTTCTACGGTGTGCCGAACTACGGCGAATTCGTCGAGGTCTACTACAACAAGGACATGTTCGCCGCGAACGGCCTCGAGGTTCCGACCACGCTCGCCGAGTTCGAAGAGGTGATGGCCGCGTTCACCGACAAGGGCATCACGCCCCTCGCCGAGGCGGCGGCGGAGTACCCGCTCGGCCAGCTCTGGTACCAGCTCGCACTGTCGAAGGCCGACCGCGGCTGGATCGACGACTACCAGCTGTACAGCGGCGACGTCGACTGGGAGGGCGAGCAGATCAGCTACGCCACCGAGACCATCAAGGACTGGACCGACGCCGGCTACATCAGCAAGGACTCGACCGGGCTGAAGGCCGAAGACGCCGGAACCGCGTTCATCAACGGCACCTACCCGATCTTCTTCTCGGGCAGCTGGTGGTACAACCGCTTCACGACCGAGGCCACCGGCTTCGAGTGGGGCACGTTCCTCTTCCCCGAGGCGGAGTTCTCGCCCGGTTCGTCCGGCAACATGTGGGTCGTGCCCGAGAACGCCGCGAACAAAGACCTCGCGGCGCAGTTCATCGACATCACGATGCGCCCCGAGATCCAGGCGATGATCGGCAACAACGGCGGAATCCCCGTGGCCGCCGATGTCGCCGACATCACCGACCCGAAGAGCATCGAGCTGATCACCAACTTCAACACGCTCACCGAGCGCGACGGCATCGGCTTCTACCCCGACTGGCCCACCGCGACGTTCTACGACGAGCTGAACGCGGCCCTGCAGGAGCTGGTCAACGACACCAAGTCGCCCGCCGACGTGCAGCAGCAGTTGGGCGAGCAGTACCAGGCCGGCGTCGACGACATCATCGGCTAGTCGCCCCACCGGGCCCGGGGGCCGCCGCGTGCGGCCCCCGGCGCCCTCCCCCGCCCGCCGGCTTCGCCGCGGGCACCCCCACCCACGAAAGGGTTTTCGCATGGTGATGTCACGCACCGCACCGGCGCCGCGCAGGCGGCTGCTCCCCAGCCTCATTCCCGGAAGCGCCGCGCGCGCGTTCTGGCCGTATCTCATCCCGGGCCTCGCCCTCCTCACCCTCATCGTCATCGTGCCGCTGGTGTGGAACATCTACCTCACGTTCACGAGCTACCGTGGCATCCGCCCGCCCGAGTTCATCGGTCTCGAGAACTGGGAGAAGCTCTTCGCCGACCAGGTCTTCTGGACCAGCTTCGGCAACTCGATCGCCATGGTCGTCGCGATGGTCGTCGTGCCGACGCTGCTCGGCCTCGTGCTCGCCGCGATGCTCTTCGACCTCATCGGCAAGAAGTTCGGCGGCAAGCTCGCGAGCTTCTTCCGCGCCACCTACTACCTGCCGCAGATCCTGCCCGGCGTCATCGCCGCGATCGTCATCGGCTGGATCCTGCGCCCGCAGAACGGCGCGCTCAACGAGGTGCTCGAGGGCATCGGCCTCGGCGGCCTCGCCCACAACTGGCTGGGCAGCCCCGACACCGCGCTGCCGAGCATCATGGTGATCATGATCTGGGTGCAGCTCGGCTACCCGATCGTCATCTTCATGGCCGCCCTCGAGCGGGTCGACCCCGAACTCTACGAGGCCGCGGAGCTCGACGGCGCGAACTGGATCCAGCGCTTCCGCTCGATCACCGTGTCGATCATCCGCCCCGAGATCTTCGTGGTCACCCTCACCTGCACGATCGCCGCGCTCAAGGTGTTCGGCCCGATCTACACGCTCACCGGCGGCGGGCCCGGAACGTCGACGATCGTTCCCGCGTACTACGCGTACAGCGAGTTCTTCCAGTCGCAGCAGGTCGGCTACGGCGCCACCATCGCTACCGCACTCACCGTCGTCATCGCCGCCGCCTCGATCGTGTTCATCATGGCGCAGACCCGGCTCGAGCGTAAAGAAGAGGAGATCTGATGACGTCGACACTCGCCACAGACACCGAGGTCGTGGCAGCTCCCCTGCTGCAGAAGCCGGCCCGCAAGCGCCGCGGCCCCAAGGGCAAGACGCCCGGCGACTGGGCGATCCTGCTCGTGGCCGTCCTGCTCGGCCTGCTCATCGCCGTGCCGTTCTTCATGATTCTGCTCAACTCGTTCAAGTCGCCCGCCGACTACAACGCCAACGGTCCGCTGAGCCTGCCCACCGCCCTCGACTTCGGCGGCCTGGTCAACTTCTGGGAGCGCGTGAACTTCCCCGAGAAGCTGTGGAACAGCTTCTTCATCTCGAGCGTCGTCGCCGTCGCCGCCGTGTTCATCTCGATGCTCAACGCGTTCGCGCTCGGCATCGGCCGGGTTCGCGGCCGCACCTGGATCGTCGTGCTCATCCTGCTCGCGAACATGCTGCCGCAGGAGGTGCTGCTCTACCCGCTTTACTTCATGTTCAAGCAGGTCGGACTGTACGACAACCAGTGGGCCGTGATCATCATCTTCGTGGTGATCCAGAGCGCGTTCGGCACCTACCTGCTCGCCTCGGTCTACGGCACCTTCCCGAAGGAGATCCTCGAGGCCGCGTCGATCGACGGCGCGAGCCGCTGGCGCATCCTCTGGCGCGTGGTCTTCCCGATCTCGCGCGGCACCCTCAGCGTGCTGCTCATCTTCTTCTTCATCTGGACCTGGAACGAGTTCCTCATCCCGCTGACCTTCCTCGTCAGCAACGCGACCCAGACCGTGCCGGTCTCGATCGCCGTGCTGCAGGGAGACCGCCTGATGGACGTCACCACCACGAGCGCCTCCGCGCTGCTCGGACTGCTGCCGACCCTGATCTTCTTCCTCATCTTCCAACGAACCCTCACCAGGGGCATCACCGCAGGAGCAGTCAAGTAATGAAATTCACCGACGGATTCTGGCACGCGCGCCCCGGCGTCACCGCGCTCTACGCCCAGGAGGCGTACGACATCGAGCGTCGTGGCGACACCGTGCGTGTCACCGCCCCCACCAAGGTGATCGAACGCCGCGGAGACGTGCTCAACCGCGCCGTGCTCTCGGTCACCCTCTCGGCCGCGCTGCCCGGCATCGTGCGCGTGCGCATTGAGAAGAACACGGGTGCGCCGCGCAACCAGGGCTTCGAACTCGACGGCGCGACCGACGAGACGCCGGTCATCGTGGTCGACGAGACCGGCGGCGCGCTCACCTCGGGCGACCTCACCGCCCGCATCGCCCCCGGCTCGCCGTGGAACCTCACGTTCGAGTCGCGCGGACGTGTGCTCACCAGCAGCGGCCACAAGTCGATCGGGCACATCTCCCTCGGCGCCGACGCGACCGTCACCGCCGAGCCGGCGGGCGTCTCGGGCGTCACGACCACGGGCCTCGCGCCCGCGTCGTCGTACCTGCACGCCCGGCTGCGGCTCGGCGTCGGCGAGCTCGTCTACGGCCTCGGCGAGCGTTTCGGACCGCTGGTGAAGAACGGCCAGACGGTCGACGTCTGGAACGCCGACGGCGGCACCTCGAGCGAGCAGTCGTACAAGAACGTGCCCTTCTACCTCACCAACCGCGGCTACGGCGTGCTCGTGAACCACCCGGAGCACGTCTCGTTCGAGGTCGGCACCGAGTCGGTCGAAGAGGTGCAGTTCTCGGTGCCGGGCGAGACGCTCGAGTACCTCGTCATCCAGGGCGACACCCCCGCGCAGATCCTCGAGCGGTACACCCGCCTCACCGGGCGGCCCGCGAAGGTGCCGGCCTGGTCGTACGGGCTCTGGCTGTCGACGTCGTTCACCACCGAGTACGACGAAGCCACCGTGTCATCCTTCATCGACGGCATGGCAGAACGCGACCTTCCGCTGAGCGTCTTCCACTTCGACTGCTTCTGGATGCGCGAGTTCAACTGGACCGACTTCGAGTGGGACCCGCGGGTCTTCCCCGACCCGGAGGGCATGCTCTCCCGCCTGCACGACAAGAACCTGCACGTGAGCGTCTGGATCAACCCCTACATCGCCCAGCGCGCCGAGATCTTCGCCGAGGCGAAAGACGCCGGCTACCTGGTGAAGAAGGCGAACGGCGACGTCTGGCAGTGGGACATGTGGCAGGCCGGCATGGGTCTGGTCGATTTCACGAACCCGGATGCGACGAGATGGTTCCAAGACAAGCTGCGCGTTCTCTTCGCGCAGGGGGTCGACGCGATCAAGACCGACTTCGGCGAGCGCATCCCCACCGACGTCGTCTGGCACGACGGATCCTCCCCCGAGGTCATGCACAACTGGTACGCCCAGCTCTACAACGCGGCGGTCTTCGAGGTGCTCGAGGAGCACCGCGGCGAGGGCGACGCGGTGCTGTTCGCCCGCTCGGCCACGGTCGGCGGGCAGAAGCAGCCGGTGCACTGGGGCGGCGACAACTCGTCGAGCTTCGAGTCGATGGCCGAGACCCTGCGCGGCGGCCTGTCGCTCGCGCTCAGCGGCTTCGGCTACTGGAGCCACGACATCGGCGGCTTCGAGGGCAGCCCCGACCCCGCCGTGTTCAAGCGCTGGGTCGCGTTCGGCCTGATGTCGAGCCACTCGCGCCTGCACGGGTCGTCGAACTACCGGGTGCCGTGGCTGTTCGACGACGGCACCGAGGCCCCCGGCCAGAGTGCGGTCGACGTCACCCGCCGTTTCACAAAGCTGAAGCTCGCGCTGATGCCCTACCTCTACCGGGTCGGCATCGAGGCGCACGAGACGGGCACGCCGTTTATGCGGCCGATGCAGCTCGAGTTCGCGGGCGACCCGTCGGTCGACTACCTCGACCGCCAGTACCTGCTCGGCCACGACCTGCTGGTCGCGCCGGTCTTCAGCGCCGCGGGCGACGTGCAGTACTACCTGCCCGCCGGCGTCTGGACCGACCACCTCACCGGCGAGGTCGCCACGGGCCCGCAGTGGCGCACCGAGCAGCACGGCTTCGACAGCCTGCCGATCTGGGTTCGCGAGGGCGCCGTGATCGTCACCGGCTCGCGCGACGACCGGCCCGACTACGACTACACCGTCGACCCGCTCGTCACCGTCTACCCCGGATTCACCGGCAGCCGCGACGTCGTGATCGACAACCCGCTCGACGGCACGTCGGTCACGCTGACCGTGTCGGCCGACGGCGACGCGGTCACGATTTCAGGCCCGGCGGATGTCGCGTTCCGCGCGGTCCGCGCCGGTCGCGCGGTGACCGGCAGCAGCACGGGCACGGTGACGCTGTGAGCGCCGCCGACTACCGTGACGCCGGCCTGGTCTTCCCGCCCGAGTTCATCTTCGGGTCGGCGACCGCCGCCTACCAGGTCGAGGGAGCGGCGGCCGAGGACGGCCGTGGCCCGTCGATCTGGGACACGTTCAGCCACACCCCCGGCAAGACGTGGAACGGCGACACCGGCGACGTGGCCGCCGACCACTACCACCGGCTCGAGAGCGACCTCGACCTGATGGCGTCGCTCGGGCTGGAGGCCTACCGGTTCTCGATCTCCTGGTCGCGTATCCAGCCGAGCGGGCGCGGCCCCGCCGACGAGCGCGGACTCGACTTCTACAACCGTCTGGTCGACGGACTGCTGGCGCGGGGCATCCGCCCCATCGCGACCCTCTACCACTGGGATCTGCCGCAGGCGCTGGAAGACGAGGGCGGCTGGACCGCCCGATCGACGGCCCTCGCGTTCGCCGACTACGCCCGCATCGTGGGCGCGTCGCTCGGCGACCGGGTGCACACCTGGACCACGCTGAACGAGCCGTGGTGCTCGGCGTACCTCGGCTACGGCTCGGGATCGCACGCGCCCGGACGCACCGACGGCGTCGCCGCGCTGAGGGCCGTGCACCACCTGAACCTCGCGCACGGGCTCGCGGTCGCGGCGCTGCGCGAGGTGGTGACCAACGACCCGCAGTTCTCGATCACGTTGAACCTGCACGTGTTCCGGGGAACGTCCGAGGCCGTGCGCCGGCTCGACGCGCTCGCCAACCGGGCGTTCCTCGCGCCGCTGCTCGAGGGCGCCTACCCGCTCGACCTGTTCGCCGACACGGCGGAGGTCACCGACTGGGCATTCGTGCAGCCGGGCGACCTCGCGCTGATCAACCAGCCGATCGACGTGCTGGGCGTCAACTACTACTCCACCAACCTCGTGCGCGAGTGGGACGGCGTCTCGGAGAAGCAGACCGGCGACGGCCACAAGCCGTCGAGCGGATCGGCCTGGCCGGGATCGGAGCACATCGAGTTTCTGCAGCAGCCGGGCCCGTACACGGCGATGGGCTGGAACATCGACCCCTCGGGCATGGAAGAGCTGCTCATGGGGCTGCACGCCGCCTACCCCGGACTGCCGCTGATGATCACCGAGAACGGGGCGGCCTTCGACGACGAGGTGGTCGACGGCGCGGTGCACGACGTCGAACGTGTCGACTACCTGCGCCGGCACATCACGGCGGTGCACCGGGCGATGCAGCGCGGGGTCGACCTGCGCGGCTACCAGGTCTGGTCTCTGCTCGACAACTTCGAGTGGGGCTACGGGTACGCGAAGCGGTTCGGCATCGTGCGCGTCGACTACGACACGCTCGAGCGGCTGCCGAAAGACAGCGCGCACTGGTACGCGCGGCTGGCGACCACGCACGTGCTGCCCGACTGATTGCGGGTTGAGTAGGTCGCCCAGCGACCGTATCGAAACCGACGACCTTCTAGAGCTGACTGGCCAGTTCGTGCCGGTATGGCGGGCGCGAAGCCTGCCGAAGTGGCCAGTCGACTCGCGCGGCCCGGTCGCGTTTCGAGGAGACCGGGCCGACTGGCCATTTCGTGCCGGTATCGGCTGCGCGAAGCCTGCCGAAGTGGCCAGTCGCTCAGTGCCGCGGTGCGCGCTCCCTCAGATTGCGTCGCACCCGCTCGATAAACGTGCCCGGTCGTCTGAGGTGGTCCTTCGACGCCCGGATGTACCGCCAGCTCGCATCTTCGAACCGCTCACGCCGCTCGATGTCGTCGAGGAACACGCGTTCGTCGGTGCGGTGGATCTCGCCGTCGTAGTCGAGGGCGATCCGCTCGTCGACGTAGGCCAGATCGGGCACCCCGACGAAGTTGCCGTCCGCGTCGATCACCCGATGGCCGACGACCGGCTCGGGCAAACCCGCACGCACGATGAGCAGGCGCAACTCGGTCTCTTTCGGCGAATCGGTGCCCGCCCTGACCAGCGCGAGCGCCTCGCGCGCGCGCACCGTTCCTCGTCTGCCCTTTGCGATGGCGACCTCCGCGGTCAGCCGCTCGAGTGACGTGGCCGCACCCTTCCGCCGCACGAGGAAGCCCCCCGCCACCACCAGCTCGTCGACGCTGAGCACGACCGCGAGACTCAGCCAGACCTGTTCCGGCGGCAGCACCGGCAGTCCTTCTCTGATGACCCGCTCGGGCAGCGCCGCGAGCCGGCGCCCGACGACCCCCTTGCGTCGCGGGCGCTGCACGTCGACCGGCACCGCGACCGCGAGCGGCCCGGGCTTGGCGAGCCGCGGAGGCAGCGGGATCCCGTAGATGGTCGCCGCGGTGACGCCCGCGAAACGGAAATCGGGCGGCGCCACCGGCAGGTAGTCACGGCACCGGTCGAGAGTCGTCGCCCTCAGCCGTTCGAAGTACTGGGCACCGGTTTCGTCGAGACCGACAGCACGAGCCGTGCGTTGCGAGCGCGCTCCGCGGAAAACGATTCGAAGATCGGATGCTCGCAGTCGCCCCCGCGAAACACCCGCTTTTCGCGCCTCCCGCACGCCGAATTCACTTCCGAGCTGCCGTGGAAGCGGTGTCCTCCGTCTCATCCGGCAATCCTGACTCCGCGCGCCGTCTCGCGGGGAATCCATCCACAGCGCCTTGCCGACTGGCCACTTCGGGCGCGAACCCGGACCGTCAAAGCTGCCGAACCGGCCACTCGCCCGGGCGGGGCGTGCGGTTTCGACGCGGCACCGGGCAAACCAGAAGCCGGGCGCCTCCGAACACGATGCGGGGATACTTTTCCCCGGACCACTTTCTGGGAATGGTGCACCACATGATCGAGCCAATCGCGACCGTCGCCGTCATCGGCGGCTCCGGCCTCTACTCGTTGTTCGACCCCGAGGCGAGCGAGAAGCGGCGCATCGACACGCCGTACGGCCCCGCCGACGTGACGATCGGGCAGCTGGGCGGGCGCTCCGTCGCCTTCCTCACCCGCCACGGCGCCGACCATTCGGTCGCGCCGCACCTCATCAACTACCGCGCAAACATCTGGGCGCTCGCCTCGCTCGGGGTGACGGCGATCCTGTCGAGCTCGGCCGTCGGCGGGGTCAGCCCCGACTACCTGCCCGGCACGCTCGTGCTCACCGACCAGTACATCGACCGCACCCACGGGCGCGCCGACACGTTCTTCGAGGGCGGCGCGGCGACCGGCGGCGCTTCGACAGGCGGCACCGCGACCGGCTCGGCCACCGGCGGCACCTCGGTGCAGCACCTCGCCAGCGCCGACCCGTTCGACCCCGCGCTGCACACGATCGCCGCGGCCACCCTGCAGGGCGACGACGTGCGCTCGAGCGGCACGGTCGTCGTGATCCAGGGGCCGCGGTTCTCGACCAGGGCCGAGTCGCTCTGGTTCCGCGCTGCCGGGGCGCACACCGTCAATATGACGCTCTACCCCGAGGTGCCGCTCGCCGCCGAACTGAACATCGGCACGGTCAACCTCAGCTACGTCACCGACTCCGACGCGGGAGTCGCCGACGACGAGAAGCAGGGCGAACCGCTGAGCGCGGCGCTCGTCTTCTCGCGCCTCAAGGAGGCCCAGCCGCGCATCGTCGCCGCGATCGAGGCGATCATCCGCGCGCTGCCCGACGACTACGCCGGACGCGAGCTGATCGACCCGGCCGAGGTCGCGAAGGTGCTGGCCCTGACCCCGGTGACCCGATGAGGCTGCTGGTCACCGGCGGCGCGGGCTTCATCGGCTCCGCGATCGTCGAGGCCGCCCTCGCCCAGGGGCACGACGTACGCGTGCTCGACTCGCTGCGCTCCGACGTGCACGGCGGCGCACCCACCATCCCGACCGGGGCCGAGTTCGTGCGCGGCGACGTGCGCGACGCCGCCCTGGTCGGGGCGGTGCTCGACGGCGTCGACGTCGTCTGCCACCAGGCCGCGAAGGTCGGGCTGGGAGTCGACTTCTCCGACGCCCCCGACTACGTGAGCTCGAACGAGTTCGGCACCGCGGTTCTGCTCGCCGAGATGGCGCGCACCGGTGTGCGCCGTTTTGTGCAGGCGAGCTCGATGGTCGTCTACGGCGAGGGCGCGTATGTCGGCGCCGACGGCCCCACCCGGCCCACCGCCCGCCTGAAGGCAGACCTCGACGCCGGCCGCTTCGACCCGCTCGACGCCGACGGCTCGCCCCTCACACCCGCGCTCATCACCGAAGACGCGCCGCTCGACCCCCGCAACGTCTACGCGATCAGCAAACTCAGCCAGGAGCACCTCGCCACCAGCTGGGCCCGCACCACCGGCGGGGTCGCCGCGAGCCTGCGCTACCACAACGTCTACGGGCCGGGCATGCCGCAGAACACGCCGTACGCGGGTGTCGCGTCGCTGTTCCGCTCGTCGCTCGAACGCGGCGAGGCACCGCGCGTGTTCGAAGACGGCCGCCAGCGCCGCGACTTCGTGCACTCGCGCGACGTCGCCGCCGCGAACCTCGCCGCCATCGACTGGACCGGCGGCGGCGAAGGCCACCGCGCGTTCAACGTCGGCAGCGGCGTCGTGCACACGATCGGCGAGATCGCGCAGCAGCTCAGCGAGCACTCGGGCGGGCCGGCTCCCGTCGTCACGGGCGAGTACCGGCTCGGCGACGTGCGGCACATCACCGCGTCATCCGACCGCCTGAAATCCGAACTCGGCTGGGCGCCGACCACGACCTTCGAGGCCGGCATGCGCGAATTCGCCACCGCGAAGCTGCGGGCGGCCGTGAAATGACGGTCGACGTCGTTTTTCCGTGCCTGAACGAGGAGAAGGCGCTGCCCTGGGTGCTCGGCCGGCTGCCCGAGGGCTACCGCGCGATCGTCGTCGACAACGGCTCGACCGACCGTTCGGCCGAGGTCGCCCGCGAGCACGGCGCGATCGTGGTCACCGAACTGCGCCGCGGATTCGGGGCGGCGGCCCACGCGGGACTGCTCGCCGCGACCGCGCCGGTCGTCGCCTTCTGTGATGCGGATGCCTCGATGGACCCCCGCGATCTGCCTCGCGTCGTCGACCCGGTCGTCGCACACACGGCCGACCTGGTGCTCGGTCGCCGTCGACCGACCGGCCGCGGCGCCTGGCCGCTGCACGCGCGCATCGCCAACCGCGCGCTCGCATCCCTGATGCGGGGAGCCACGAGACTCGACCTGCACGACCTCGGCCCGATGCGCGCCGCGAACCGCGAGGCGCTGCTCGCCCTCGACCTGCGCGACCGCCGCAGCGGGTACCCGCTCGAGCAGGTGCTGCGCGGTCACGCCGAGGGCTGGCGCATCGTCGAGGTCGACGCGCCGTACTCGCCGCGCATCGGGCGGTCGAAGGTCACCGGCACGATCCGCGGCACCGTCATCGCCGTTCTCGACATGAGCCGGCTGCTTCGCGCGCAGAAGCGCGTCTGAGCAAGCTGTTTGGACCCGGGCTCCGAACCAGACGCGTGACCCCGAAAAATTCTGGAACCAACCTCGTCGTGATCGCCAAGGAGACCATCCCCGGCAAGGTCAAGACCCGCCTGCACCCGCCGCTCAGCCTCGAGCAGGCCGCGTCGCTCGCCGCCCTCGCGATCGGCGACACCCTCGCCGCCGTCGAGCCGTTGCCCGCTGCCCGCCGCATCCTGCTCTTCGACGGCGTGGTCGCCCCGGCCGGCAGCGAGGGCTACGAGGTCGTGCCCCAGGTCTCGGGCGACCTCGACGAGCGCCTCGCGGCGATCTTCGACGAGCTGAGCGGGCCCACCGTGCTCATCGGCATGGACACCCCGCAGGTCACCGCGCTCGACCTCGCCCCCGCCTTCGACTGGCCCGCGGGCGTCGACGCGTTCTTCGGACCGGCGAGCGACGGCGGATTCTGGGCGCTGGGCATGGCCGAGCCGCGGGGCGACCTCATCCGCGGGGTGCCGATGTCGCGCGACTACACCGGGCGCATGCAGCTCGAACGCCTCCTCGAGGCCGGACTCGACGTGCACCTGCTGCCCGAACTGACCGACGTCGACACCTTCGACGACGCCCTCGCGGTCGCCCAGGCGGCCCCGCACACCGCGTTCGCCGCGGCCGTCGCCGTGTACTGCAACGAAATGCTGGCCCGCGCATGACCATCATCGCCCCACCGACGAACACCTTCGGATCGGGCGGCGCCGAGCCGTACGCCGAGGCCCTGCGCCGCAACGACCCCGTGACCCTGCTGCTCGACGACGCGCTCGGCGCCACGAGCCATTCGACGATGGATGTCGCCCGCTGGAACGCGGGGGCGGATGACGCGGATCTCACGCTTCTGCGTTCGGTGACCGGCCCCGTGCTCGACATCGGCTGCGGACCCGGGCGTATGGTGCGCGCGGCCATGGATCTCGGCCTCGAGGTTCTGGGCGTCGATGTGTCGCCGACCGCGATCGAGATCGCGACCGAGGCTGGCCTCACGGTGCTGCAGCGCAGCGTGTTCGACGCGATGCCCGGCGAGGGCGGCTGGCAGACGGCGCTGCTCGTCGACGGCAACATCGGCATCGGCGGCGACGTCAGGGCCATGCTGTCGCGCTGCCTCGAACTGCTCACACCGACCGGCGAGATCGTGGTCGAGACGCACCCCGACGCGGGTCGCGACAACACGTACACCGGAACGCTCGTCGACGCCCGCGGTGGCGAGAGCGAGAACTTCCCCTGGGCCGAGATCGGCCTGCGCCCGATGACCACGCTCGCGCACGACCTGGGACTCGCCGTCGTGCAGTCGTGGAAGATCGACGGCCGCACCTTCTGCCGCCTCGCGCGCTGAGCGCCGACCCGTGCCGGCCGAGTAGGCCGCCCGCGGCCACCCTCGCCGGTTGAGTAGGCCGCCCGCGGCCACCCGTGCCGGTTGAGTAGGCCGCCCGCGGCCGTATCGAAACCGCTTCGCCGCGCGGCCGGTTTCGATACGGTCGCAGAGCGACCTACTCAACCAGCAGGCCCTCGCAGAGCGACCTACTCGACCAGCTGACGGTCGCAGAGCGACCTACTCGACCAGCTGAGCCGGCCGGCGGCGGCGCACCACCCCGTAGACGGCGAGCGCGAGCGCCGTCACCCCGGCGAGCACGGCGTAGAACACCACGAGGTGCAGTCCGTAGTCGAGCGGCAGCAGGGTGGGGTTCGCGGTTCCGATCGACTTCTTCAGCATCGCCGGTACGACGATGAGCGTCATGATGCCGGCGACGACGAGCGCCCCCTGCACGATGAGCAGCGCCGGCAGCGGGATGCGCAGCCGCCCGCCGGTCTTGCGGGTCACGATGTTCGCGCCGAAGACCACGAACGAGATGATGCCGTCGTGGATGACGAGCGCGCCGAGCAACCAGATCGCGATGCCGAGGTAGCGGGCCGGGTTGACGTCGTTCAGCAGCGTGATGCCGCCCACGACGAAGAACGCGAGGCCGAGCGCGATCAGCCCGATGCGCCAGGCGCGTAGTGCTGTCATGACAGTACCTCCAACGAGCTCAGCCATTTGGTCTGCAGCACGCCGGGTCGTCCGGGCGCGATCATGCGGGCGGGATACCCGTGGTCGAGGTCGAGCACGTCGCCGTTGAGTTCGAGCGCCACGAGGGTGAGGTCGTCGCGCACGTACTCGGGGCCCATGTGCATGATCGCGTACGAGCTGTTCTGCTCGAGGCTCGTGGCCTTGATCGCGGTTCCGCCGCGAGCACCGACCGAGTCGACGAGATCGCCGAGCCGCACGCCCGTCCAGGTGGCCATCTGGCTCCAGCCCTCGACGCACGAGATCGGCAGCTCGACGGTGTGCTGCGGCAGCGCGAGCAACTGCGCGCGGGTGAACGTCTTCGTCTCGGTGCCGTTCAGCACGGTGAGCACCCAGTCGGGATCGGACGCGACCGCCTCGACCTTGGCGGCCGCGGCCGTGCGGTTGATCGGCAGGCCGTTCGGGCCGACGCCCTGCTTGCGGGCGCCGAACGCGTTGACGCCGTCGAACAGCTTGAACGACTGCCCGGCGGTGAGGGCCACGACCGCGGCCGAGGCGATGCCGACGACGGCCAGGAAGCCGCGGCGGCTCGTGCGCGGTTCGGCGGGCGGCGTCGTGTCGATCCAGTCGAAGAGCCTGCCGGTGACGCCTTCGGCGCGGATGACGGCGTTGCGGCCGGGCGACGAGGTGAGGGTGCCGGGGGCGGAGGGGACGGTGGGGTCGTCGGGCGTCTGCGCATCGACGGGCTCAACGACCGAGGCAGGCTCCGCGGCCGGGCGCCGCCAGTGCTTCGCGATCACGTCGAGCTTCACCGCGATGTGGATGGCTAGCGACCCGATGATCACGAACGACAGCGCGTAGTGCGTCTGGCGGAACGGAAACGGGAACAGCTCGTACCACTGGTAGGTGTTGAGCAGCCCGATCACGATCTGCACGATCGACGACGACACGAACAACGCGATCGACGCGCGCTCGAGGAAGTGCGGGAACGACTTCACCGGCGGGGTCTGGAACAGCTCGGGGAAGACGATGTACAGCTTCGCGAACAGCAGCGGGAAACACAGGATGCCCGCGGTGATGTGCACGCCTTGGCTCACCTGGTAGAGATTCACCGGCCGGGTGGGGAACACCATCCACGGCAGCGGGTCTTGCAGAAAGTGGCTGTAGATGCCGGTCGCGAAGCAGAGCAGGAACGCGATGGCGAGCAGACGCCCGATCACCACGGCCATGCGCGGGTTGCGCGACGGCATCGCGAGGGAGCGCCTCAACCCATTGAGTAGTCTGTGCACGGCCAGGATGTACATGTCGGTGGTTCGTAGCCCCTCCCCAATCCGACAGGATGCTCTTATGCGAATTGTGTTCACCACAGTACTTCTTGCGTTGAGCGCGGTCGCTACCGCCCTGTCGGTGTCGGTACTGCCCTATTACGACCCGCGGTCGGGCCGGCTCGAACCGCTCGTGCTGGTGACGGTGGGGCTCTGGGCGTTGTTCGCGCTGTCGCTCGTGAGCCTGCGCGGGGTGCGGGGGCCCGGGGTGACCGGGCGCGCATCCGTCGTCTTGGTCCTCGTCGGATCGCTCGCGATCGGTGTCGCGGCCATGGCCGGCCCGCCGAACACCAGCACCGACTCGGCCCGCTACGCCTGGGACGGCATCGTGCAGAACGCCGGCCACTCCCCCTATACCTATGTTCCCTCGGATCCCGCGTTGGAAGAGCTGCGTACCGACTGGCTGTTCCCCGCGCCGGTCGACGGAGAGTGCGTGGGCGAACGGATCATGGCGGTGGATGAACCGGGCACCGGCGACCTCGTCTGCACCGCGATCAACCGCGCCACCGTGCCCACCATCTATCCCCCGGCGAGTGAGCTGGTGTTCGCGGGCGTGCGCCTCGTCACCGGGGATTCACCCGAGTACTGGCCGTCGCAGCTGCTCGGCCTGCTCGTCAGCCTCGGCGTGACGGTGCTGCTGCTGCACTCGCTGCACGGCTCGGGCCGCGATCCACGCTGGGCGGCGATCTGGGGCTGGAGCCCGCTCGTGGCCACCGAGGGCATCACGAACTCGCACATCGACATCGTGAGCGCGTTGCTGCTGCTGGTCGCCAGCCTGCTCGTGGCGTCCGGCCGCAGCTGGGCGGGCGGGATCGCCCTCGGCGCGTCCATCGCGACCAAGCTCATCCCGGTGATCGGGGCGCCCGCCCTGCTCGGCCGTCGTCCGTGGCGGGTGATCGTGGCATCCGTCGCCGTCTTCCTGGTTCTCTACATTCCCTATGTCGTGGCCGACGGCATCCAGGTGCTCGGCTACCTGCCCGGCTACCTGAGCGAGGAGGGTTACGAGACGGGCACGCGGTTCATCATGCTGTCGCTCGTGGCTCCCGGATCGGCGAGCCTCGTGCTCGCGGCGCTGCTCATCGCGGCGACCGGCGCGCTGGTCTGGTGGAAGACCGACCCGACCAACCCGTGGATGGGGCAGCTGATCATGATCGGCGTCACGCTGCTCGTCGTGACGCCGCGCTACCCCTGGTACGCGCTGTTGCTGCTGCCGATGATCGCGATGACGGGGCGTTGGGAATGGCTCGCGGTTCCGCTCGCGCTGACCGAGCGGCTGCTCGTCCCCTCGGTCGATCTCGCCAGGGTCACGGTCGCCGTCGCGATCGTGTTCATCGTCGTGATGAGCATCCGGCGGGCCGGTTGGGTGATCGTCAGCCCCCGGGAATCCGCGAAATCCGTGTCGAGAATGTAACGGAACGGTAACAGAGCAAACCCATTCCAAACCCTTTGCGGCAGGTCACCGAACTCTCATTACCACCGAAAGTTCAGCCTCAATCAAGGGCCTGACCGACCCGGTCGGACCCTCAAACAAAGGATCAGAAAATGCGTAAGTTCTACAAGGTAACTGTTGGCATCGCCGCCGCAACGCTTCTCGTTGGTGGCCTCGCCGCGTGCTCCACCAGCACCGACACCGCGACCGATGAGACGTCGCCCTCCGCTTCGGAAGAAGCCGACCCCACGCCTCTGGCCTCGATCCCCGCCCTCGACGGCGTCGACACCCAGGTCACGCTAGACGCCGGCTTCATGGAAGCCCTCACCACCCTCGGCCTCACCCCCGGCGTGACCGGCGGCGCGACGCTCGACGCTGCGACCGGCACCCTCGCCTTCCCGATCACCGGCGGCAACGTGGACTACTACGACCCGACGCTCGACTACCGCCCGTACGTACAGGGTGAGATCGACCACGACGGCTCGGGCATCACGCTCACCGGTGGCGACATCGTCGTCGGACTCTCCGACTTCAAGATCGACCCGGGCACCAGCCGCCTCACCGGAACCGTCACCGCTAACGGTGAAGAGGTCGGCCAGGACGTCTACATCTTCAACCTCGACGGCTCGACCCTGAACCCGCTCGAGGAAGACGCTGACGGCAACGCCGTTCTCGAGGGCACGACTGTCCTGGTCAGCCCTGACGCCGCCGCCCTGCTGAACGACACCTTCGGCACCGACGCCGTCACCGACGAGCTCGTCGTCGGTATCGCGAAGATCACCGCCAAGGCTGCCGAGTAACACCTCCGCACCACCACGAAAAGGCCCGCCCCGCACTCCGCGAGGTGGGCCTTTTCGCGCAGGGCCATCAGACGACGACGGGAGGGACACGATGACCGCACAACTACGCGACGCACCGGTCGTCGTCGACCGCACCCGTCGCATCCGCACCCACCGCTTTTTCGCTCCGGCTCTCATCGGCCTGCTCGGCCTGGCCATCTCGCTCATCGGCATCGGCACCCCGTCGATCTGGTACGACGAGGCCGCCTCGATCATCTCGGCGACCCGCAGCTGGGAGCAGCTCGGCGCCATGATCGGCAACGTCGACCTCGTGCATGCCGCGTACTACGCCCTGCTGCACGTGGTGTTCGACCTGTTCGGCTACTCGCCCGTCAGCCTGCGTGTGCCGAGCGCGATCGCGATCGCCGTCGCCGCCGCCCTCACCGTGGTTCTCGGCCGGCTGCTCGACCGGCCGCGGCTCGGCGTGATCGCCGGGCTCGTCTTCTGCCTGCTGCCCCGCGTGACCTGGGCCGGAACCGAGGGCCGCTCGTACGCGGCGACCGCGGCCCTCGCCGTGCTGCTCACCGTCGTACTCGTGCTCGCCTCGCGGTCGACGCGGCGCGGGCTCTGGGTGCTGTACGCCGCGCTCGTCGTGCTGTCGTGCGTCGTGTTCGTCTACGCGGCGCTCGTCGTCGTCGCGCACGCGGTGACCATGCTCTGGTGGTTCGCGTCGAGCCGCTCGCGCGCCTGGCCGCCGGTCGGCCGTTGGGCGAGGTACACGGCGCTCGCCACCGCGCTCGTCGTGCCGTTCGCGCTCGGGGTGATGGCGCAGAGCGGCCAACTGCACTGGCTCGACGCCCCCGGCGAGAACACCCTCCGCGAGGTGTTCGAGTACCAGTGGTTCTACACGAGCGGGGAGTTCGCGGTCGTCGGCTGGGCCCTGCTCGCCCTGGGTGCGTTCGTGCTGCTGCGTCGCTCGCGCGGGCTCTCCCCCGCCTCCGTTCTGCTGCCCGCGCTCGTGCTGCCGACCGTGCTGCTGCTCGTCGTGAGCGCCACGGCCACCCCGATCTACACGCCGCGGTACCTCACGATGTGCGCGCCGTTCGTCGCCCTGGTCATCGCCGCCGCCATCGACCGGATGCGACCCACCCCGCTCGTGGCCGTCGCCCTGCTCGTGCTCGCCGCCCTCGCTCTGCCGCAGATCGTCGCGCAGCGCCAACCCGAGGCGAAGGAGAACGCGTCGTGGTCGGAGGTCGCCGACCTCGTCGCCGCCGAGCGCGCGTCGGACGGCCCCGACTCGACCACCGCGATCGTCTACGGCGGCGTGCAGCGACACCCGATCGCGACCTCGCGGGTGATCGCCTACTCGTACCCCGACGCCTTCGCCGGAACCATCGACGTGACGCTCGGCACCCCGGCGGCCGAGACCGCGCAGCTCTGGGAGACGCGCATCGCCCTGCGTGACGGCCTGCCGCGCATCGCCGACGCCGACGTGGTCTTCTTGATCGCGAGCGTGGCGCGCGACGCCCGCCCCGCGACGACCGACACCCTGCGCACCGACGGCTGGACCGCCGTCGAAGAGTGGAGTTTCACCTCGGTCAACGTGATCCGCTACGAGCGCGGCTAGGGCACCCGCACCTGGATGGTGTGCCAGCCCTCAGCGCCGTCGGGGATGACGTCGACCCGCTTCTCGGTCTGGGTGAAGCCCGTGGCATCCGTCGCCCGCACTTCTATCGTGTGGTCCCCGCTCGTCGCGGTCCACTCGATGAACCACTGCCGCCAGGTGTCGGCCGAGATGGCCTCGGCGAGGGTCGCCTCCTGCCACGGGTCGGTGTCGATGCGCACCTCGACGCGCTCGATGCCGACGTGCTGCGCCCAGGCGACCCCGGCGATCGCCACGGTCGTGCCCGGCTCGATCTCGTCGCCGAACGACGGAACGTCGATGCGCGACGACGTCTTGACCGGCCCCTTCGCCGCCCAGCCGCGGTCGGTCCAGTAGGCCGACTCCTTCGCGAACGTCGACACCTTCAGCTCGACGACCCACTTGGTGGCCGAGACGTAGCCGTACAACCCCGGCACGACCATGCGCACCGGGTACCCGTGTTCGAGCGGCAGCGCCTCGCCGTTCATTCCGACGGCGAGCAGGCTGTTGCGCCCGGTGTCTTGTAGCACCTCGAGCGGTGTGGTCGCGGTGAATCCGTCCTGGCTGGTCGACAGCACGACGTCGGCGCCGCGGGTCGGCTTCGCCCGCGCGAGCAGCTCGCGGATCGGGTAGCCCAGCCACTTCGCGTTTCCGGTGAGGTAGCCGCCGACCTCGTTCGACACGCACATCAGCGTCACGTAGGTCTCGACGAGCGGCAGCGCGAGCAACTCGGCGAACGTCACCTCGATCTCGTTCTCGACCATGCCGGTGATGCGCAGTGTCCAGTCGTCGGCGTTTATCACGGGGACCTGCAGCGCCGTGTCGATGCGGTAGAAGTCTGTGTTGGATGACACGAGCGGAGCGATCCCCTCGATGTCGAGCGCCGCACCCGCCGGGATCGGCGGCGCCGCGACCGCGGGAGCGGGAAGTCTCAGCGCCTCGCGCACGGCGTTGACGGCGGTGGTCCCGGCGTTCATGGCGCGCGCGGCGACCCCGGCCACGACCGACGCGGCCGCGGTGACGCCCGCCATCACCAGGAAGCCGCGCCGCGAGACCGACGAGTCGGCGAACTCGGGCACGCCCTCCGAGGCGGCGGCGGCCCAGCGGTGCAGCCAGTCGACACCGACCCGCAGCACGACCACGCCGAGCACCATGCCGAGCACGGTCGGCACGGCCCACATCGCCGAGGCGTCGGCGCGGGTGACGACCGCGAACGTCGCGATGCCGCCGACGAGCACGAGGCCGACGATGCCGAACGGCGGTCGGCGGTACTCGAGGATGCCGACCCCGGCGGCGAGGGCGGCGACGAGCACACCGAGCGTGACCAGCAGCACGACCTTGTCGTCGGTGCCGAAGAGCGCGATGACGAGGTTCTTGAGCCAGGCCGGCACGAGGTCGATCACGAGCGATCCGACGGCGAGCAGCGGGCTGGCGGCCGGGGCGATGAGCAGGGCGGCGACCTCGGCGAGGGCGAGGGTCGCGGCGGCGGCGATCAGGCCGACGAGCGCGGCCCAGAGGTTTTGGCGGCGCGCTGTCATGGTGACCCTCCGTACGATCCGACCCCGATGGGTCGCAGTTTACGCACTCATGATGCGAGCGCCGTGTACGGGCCCGGTGGCGCGCACGACGGTGAGGCGGGCCGCGCTCAGCGCGATCTGCAGTTCGAGCGCGGTATCGAGGTCGGCCGCGAGAAACGCGACCGTCGGGCCCGAGCCGGAGATGATGCCGGCGAGGGCCCCGCTGCGTTCGCCCAGCTCGAGCACCTCGGTGAGCGAAGGCTGCAGGTGCAGCGCCGGCGCCTGCAGGTCGTTGTAGAGGGTCTCGGCGAGCATGTGCGGGTCGCCGGCCCGCAGCGCCTGCAACACGTCGGTGTCGACGCTCGGCGTCGAGGTCGCCGGGAAGATGTCTTGCGCGTGCCGGTCGCGGTGCTTGTCGAGCTCGTTGTAGACGGCGGGTGTCGACAGCCCGAAGTCGGCGAGGGCGAGCACCCACTGGAACTGGCCCTTGGCGAGAGCGGGGCTGAGCTGGTCGCCGCGACCCGTGCCGATCGCTGTTCCGCCGGTGAGGGCGAACGGCACGTCGGCACCGAGCTGCCCCGCGAGTTCGAGCATCCGGTCGCGCGGCACCTGGGTTCCCCAGAGGGTGTCGCAGGCCAGAAGGGTGGCCGCGGCATCCGCGGAGCCCCCTCCCATTCCGCCGGTGACGGGCACGTGTTTGTCGATGTGCAGACTGACGCCGCCGCGGTAGCCGGTGCTGCGGGCGAGCAGCTGCGCCGCCTTGATCGCGATGTTCGACGCGTCGGTGGGAACGCGCGAGAGGTCGACCGTGCCGGTCACGCGCACCGAGAAGTCGTCGGCGTGGGTCGCGCGCACGTCTTCGTAGAGCGACACCGCCTGGTAGGCGATGGCCACGTCGTGATAGCCGTCGTCGAGCAGCGAACCGACCTTGAGAAACACGTTGATCTTGCCCGGCGCGCGAACGTGCACCACGGTGGGTTTGGCCGACGAGGTCATGACTCCAACCTAGCCGAGCCGGGACGCGCTCTAGACAGTGCTAGGCGCGGTGCGCGCGATGGCGAGGAAATCGAGAACGGTCAGCTCTTCGCCGCGCGCCGTCGGGGCGAGGCCGGCCTGTTCCATCCGCGCCGACGCGGTCGCCGAGTCGCCGAGAACGACCGACAGCGACTGCCGCAGCATCTTGCGGCGCTGCTGGAACGCGGCGTCGATGATCGCGAACGTGGCGAGGCGCTCGGCCTCGGTGCCCGGCAGTTCTTCGCGGTCGAAACCGACGAGGATCGAGTCGACGTTCGGCACCGGCCAGAACACCTGGCGGCTCACCTTGCCGTGCGTCTTCCACTGCCCGTACCAGGCCGCCTTGGCGCTCGGGGCGCCGTAGACCTTCGAGCCGGGAGGCGCGGCGAGACGCTCGCCCACCTCGGCCTGCACCATGACGAGCCCGCGCGACAGGGTCGGGAAGTGCTCGAGGAAGTGCAGCAGCACGGGCACCGACACGTTGTAGGGCAGGTTGGCGACCAGCACGCTCGGCGCGTGCGGCAGTTCGGTGACCTTCATCGCGTCTTCCGTGATGACGGTCAGCGTGGCATCCGGCTGCATCTCGGCGACGGTGACCGGCAGTTGGGCCGCGAGGCGCTTGTCGATCTCGACGGCGACCACGTCGGCGCCGGTCTCGAGCAGGCCGAGGGTGAGGGAGCCGAGGCCGGGGCCGATCTCGACGGCGGTCTCGCCCTTCACCACGCCGGCGACGCGCACGATGCGGCGCACCGTGTTGGCGTCGATGACGAAGTTCTGGCCGAGCTTCTTGGTGGGCTGGATGTCGAGCAACGCGGCGAGGTCGCGGATTTCGGCGGGGCCGAGCAGTGTCGCCACTAGGTCGTGCTCTCTTCGTTCAGGTGCGGGAGGCGGATGGCGCCGGTCATCGGCGGCATCTCGAAAGTCGAATCGGTGTAGGCGTCGCGGGGTGCGGTGACGGGTTCGGAGTCCCACAGGCCGTAGACCTCCTCGGTGTTCGAGGTGATCTGCGCGGCGAGCATCGAGACGTCGGTGCCGAGGTGCTTGGCCATGCCGCGCAGGGTGTGCGGCAGCATGTACGGCGAGTTGAGCCGGCCGCGGTACGGGTCGGGCGTGAGGTAGGGCGCGTCGGTCTCGACCAGCAGCAGGTGCCGGGGCGCGACCTCGAGGGCCTCGCGCAGGTCGTGCGCGTTCTTGAAGGTGACGGTGCCCGAGAACGAGAGGTACCAGCCGTTATTCACCGCGATGCGGGCGAGGTCGGCGTCGCCGCTGAAGCAGTGGAAGACCGTCTTCTCGGGGGCGCCGACGCGCAGCAGCGTCTCGATCACGTCGCGGTGGGCGTCGCGGTCGTGGATCTGCAGCGCCAGACCGTGTTTCTTGGCGATCTCGATGTGCGCCTCGAACGAGCGGTGCTGGGCCTCGCGGCCGTCTTCGCCGGTGCGGAAGTAGTCGAGGCCGGTCTCGCCGATGGCCCGCACGCGCGGGCGGCCGGCGAGCTCGTCGATGACCGCGAGCGATTCGTCGAGGGTGCCCGCCGCGGCATAGCGCGGGGCGTCGTTCGGGTGCAGGGCGACGGCGGCGAGGACGCGCGGTTCGATCGCCGCGAGTTCGGCCGACCAGATCGACGAGTCGACGTCTGTGCCGACCTGCACGACGCCGCGCACACCGACGCTCGACGCCTTGTCGAGGTGCGCGTGGTAGTCGAGGGTCTCGGTGCCGGGGACGCCCGACGGGTCGAGGTGCGTGTGGTTGTCGAAGACTCCGACGACGAGTGCCTCGGGCACCGCTGCGTACGTCTGTTCACTCATCACGCGCTCCTGTCACTATCCGGCGACCTCGCTCGGTTCGATGCGGGGGAAAAGCGGCTCGAGGGTGCCGAGGCGGCTGCCGGCGGGCAACTGCCCCCAGTGGCCCGCGTCGACGATGACCTGGTCGGTGAGCGAACCGAGGCCGGCGGGGGCGCCGAGAGCGGTCCACAGTTTGGCGGTGGCCTCGGGGATCACCGGCGAGAGCAGCACGGCGAGCGAACGCAGTCCCTCGGTCGCGGTGTAGAGAACGGTGCCGAGGCGCTCGCGCGTCTCGTCCTTCTTCGCCAGAACCCACGGCTCCTGGATGGTGATGTAGCCGTTCAGTTCGTCGACGATCGTCCAGATCGCCGCGATGGCCTCGTGTACGGCGAGCTTCTGGATCGCGGCATCCGCCACATCTGCCGCCGACTTCGCGACGGCCTGCACCTTGAGGTCGTCGGCCGTGTACTCGCCGGGCACGGGCACAACACCGTCGTAGTAGCGGTTGACCATCGCGATGACGCGCGAGGCCAGGTTGCCGAAGCCGTTCGCGAGCTCGCTCTGGTAACGGGCGGCGAGGTCTTCCCAGCTGAACGAGCCGTCCTGGCCGAAGTTGATCGCGCTCATGAAGTAGTAACGGAACGCGTCGACGCCGAACGTGTCGGTGATCTGCGACGGGGCGATGCCGGTGAGCTTCGACTTCGACATCTTCTCGCCGCCGACCAGCAGCCAGCCGTGGCCGAAGACCTGCTTGGGCGGCTGGAGTCCCGCGGCCATGAGCATGGCGGGCCAGATCACGGCGTGGAAGCGCGCGATGTCTTTGCCGACGAGCTGCGTGGCGGGCCAGCGACGCTGGAACTCCTCGTCGTCGACGCCGTACCCGATCGCGGTGATGTAGTTCAGCAGCGCGTCGAACCAGACGTAGAGAACGTGCGAGTCGTCCCACGGGATCTTGATGCCCCAGTCGAAGCTCGACCGCGAGATCGACAGGTCGCTCAGGCCCTGCTTGACGAACTGCAGGATCTCGTTGCGCACGCTCTCGGGCTGGATGAAGTCGGGGCGCTCTTCGTAGAGGTCGAGCAGGCGCTGCTGGAAGTCGCTCATACGGAAGAAGTAGTTCTTCTCCTTGAGCACCTCGATCGGGCGCGAGTGGATCTTGCAGACCAGCTGGCCGGCGTAGTCGCCGTCGGGGGTCTCCATGAGGTCGTCGAGCTGCTTGTACTCTTCGCAGCCGACGCAGTAGTAGCCCTCGTACTCGCCCGAGTAGATGTACCCGTCGTCGTAGAGCTTCTGCAGGAAGATCGTGACCGCTTCTTCGTGCCGCTTGTCGGTGGTGCGGATGAAGTCGTCGTTCTGGATGTTGATCGTGTTGAGCAACGGAAGCCAGGCTTCTTCGACGAGCTTGTCGGCCCAGGCCTGCGGCGTCGTGTCGTTGGCGACCGCCGTGCGCAGGATCTTCTGCCCGTGTTCGTCGGTTCCGGTCAGGAGCCAGGTGTCGTCACCGCTCTGACGGTGCCAACGAGCGAGTACGTCGGCCGCAACTTCGGTGTACGCGTGGCCGATGTGCGGCACGTCGTTGACATAGAAGATGGGCGTCGCAATGTAAAAGGAATCACCGGCGGCCATGAGTTACATCCTAAAGGTCGCGCGCGATTGTTACCGCGCCCCTGCCGGTCGAGTAGCGCGCACCGGCGCGCGTATCGAGACCCCGCCGCGCCCGAAGTGCGGTTGTGGTGGGTTCGGGCGCATCCGCACCCACCACTTGTGCACTTCCGCGCGCGCGTCGGCGGAACCCTCCCGCGCTCACCCCGGACTGGCGAACGCAGCGGGGTCAGCGGGCGGCCAGCGCGCCCTCGTACAGGTCGCGCTTGCTCAGGCCGGTCTCCTCGGCGACCTCGGCCGCCGCCTCTTTGAGACGGGAGCCTTCGGAGACGAGCTTGAGTACCTGCGCGATTCCGGTGGGCAGGTCGGATGTCGCGGGGGCGGCGCCCTCGACGACGATGCAGATCTCCCCGCGTGCCCCGTCTGCGAAGTAGTCGGCGACCTCGCGTGCCGTTCCGCGCTTGACCTCTTCGTGCAGCTTCGTCAGCTCGCGGCACACCACGACCCGGCGGTCGTCGCCGAGGGCGGTCGCGATGTCGGCGAGCGCGTCGCCCAGCCGGTTGGGGCTCTCGAAGAACACCATCGTGCGTTCCTCCCGCGCGAGCGCGGCGAAGTAGGCGACGCGGCTCTTGCGCGGCAGAAACCCCTCGAAACTGAAGCGGTCGGTGGGCAGGCCCGAGACGGCGAGCGCGGTGAGCACCGCCGACGGCCCCGGCAACGCGGTGACGGTGACGCCCGCGGCGGCGGCCGCGGCGACGAGCGGGAAGCCCGGGTCGCTGATCGCCGGCATGCCCGCGTCGGAGAGCACGAGCACGTCGGTCGCGCGCGCCAGCTCGGCGATCTCGGCGGCCTTCTGCGACTCGTTGTGCTCGTGCAGGGCGATGAGGCGCGGGCGGTTCTCGATGCCGAGCGCGCGCATCAGGTGGATGGTGGTGCGGGTGTCTTCGCTCGCGATGATCTCGGCGTTGGTCAGCGCCTCGATGAGTCTCTTCGACGCGTCGCCGAGGTTGCCGATCGGGGTCGCCGCGAGAATGATCATGCGCCCAGTCTCCCATGTGCCAAATGCAGGAGAATTCTGCCGCGAGGGCCGCGCTGCCCCGGAAACGTGTGGCTCGACGTGATATCTCCTGCATTTGGCACGGGTGGCGAGTAAGTACGATTGCGGGGTGAGCCAGCCCGACGAGACCCGGCCCGACGTGACGCCCCGCACGTTCGACGCGCTCGTCGAGCCGACGGGCACCACGGGCGAGATCGCGACCGCGCCCGTCGCCCACGAGCCCACCCGCATCGACGCCTGGTTCGGCCGTTTTATGGCGAGCGCCCGCAACCGGCGGCTCTACCACTGGGGACTTCCCGCGGTCGTCGTGCTCGTCGCCGCGTTCACCCGGCTGTTCAACCTCGGCTCCCCGCACTCGCTCGTGTTCGACGAGACCTTCTACGTGAAAGACGGCTGGACCCTCTGGAACCTCGGCTACTCGTCGGTCTGGCCGGCCGAGGCGAACGCGAGCTTCAACGTCGGGGTCACCGACGGCTACCTGACCGACCCGTCGTTCGTGGTGCATCCCCCGCTCGCCAAGTGGCTCATCGCTCTCGGCATGGCGGCGTTCGGCCCCGACTCGAGCGTCGGCTGGCGCATCAGCACGGCGATCGTCGGCATCCTCGCCGTCGTGTTGCTGATGGTCATCGCGAAGAAGCTGTTCGACTCGACGCTGCTCGCGGTGCTCGCCGGCGGCCTGTTCGCCATCGACGGCAATGCGATCGTGATGAGCCGCGTGGCGCTGCTCGACAACTACGTGATGTTCTTCGCGCTGCTCGGTTTCGGCGCGATCCTGCTCGACCGGTCGTGGAGCGAGCGCCGCCTGAACCGGTGGATAAAGCAGAGAACGGATGCCGCCAAGGGCATCGACTGGGGACCGTCGCTATGGTGGCGCCCGTGGCTCATAGCGGCGGGTCTCGCCTTCGGGCTCACCTCGGCGGTGAAGTGGAGCGGCTTCTACTTCCTCGCCGCGTTCGCCGTCTACACGCTCGTGGTCGACGCCCTCGCCCGCCGCCGCGCGGGTGTCTTCTTCTGGGGTTCGGGCACACTGTTGCGCCAGGCGCCGGTGAGCTTCCTGCTGACGGTGCCGATCGCCGCGGTCGCCCACATGGCGAGCTGGATCAGCTGGTTCACCACCGACAACGGCTACTACCGGCACTGGGCCGCGGAGGCGGGCAACGCGTGGAGCGGCGTGCTCGCCTGGGTGCCGCTCGACGTGCAGAGCTGGTGGCACTACCAGGCCAGCATCTACGCCTACCACGTGGGCGAGATGCGCCCCCACGGCTACCAGGCCAACCCGCTCACCTGGTTGTTCATGGTGCGCCCCACGAGCATGTTCTACGAGTCGTCGGCCCTCGGCGAGAACGGCTGCACCACCGACGTGTGCGGCGCCTCGATCACCGGCCTCGCGAACCCCGTCATCTGGTGGGCGGCGACGGCCGCGATCCTCTATCTGGTGTACCGTCTCGCGCGCTACCGCGAGTGGCGCGTCGGCCTCATCCTCATGGGCATGGTCGCCGGCTACCTGCCGTGGCTCGCCTACCTGCAGCGCACGGTGTTCCAGTTCTACACGATCGCGTTCGAGCCCTACATGATCCTCGGGCTGGTGTTCGTGATCGGCCTCATTCTGGGCAGGAGAACCGACCATCCGTGGCTGGGCAGGAGAACCGACCATCCGTGGCGACGCGACCAGGGCATCCGGTTCGTCTTTTTATTCGTCGTTCTCGCGACCCTGGTGAGCGTCTTCTTCTGGCCGCTCTGGACGGGCATGCAGCTCGACATCCGCTGGATGCAGGCGCACTACTGGCTGCCCACCTGGCGCTGACCCGCTACGGCAGCAGCGCCAGCAGGCTCGCCGCGTCGGTGACCGGCAGCGCGCAGACGAAGTCGCGGCAGAGGTAGGCCGTCGATTCGCCGTCGCGCGACATGCGCCCGGCGAACAGCTCGAAGCCGGCGTCGGCGAACTCGGTCGCCTGCCGCGCAGAGACGACGGCGACGATCGCGCCGGAACGCTGCCAGCCGAGAGCGACGGATGCCACGTCGGTGCCGTCGTCTGCGTGCCCGGTGACCACGACCAGCTGGCTCGAGGCGGCGCCGAGCCCGCTCATCACGCCGAGCGCGGCGCCGAACGCGATGGGCCGGGGTGTCGCGAGCGGCGCGATCGACTGCATCGCCGAGGTCGCGGCCGTCAGGTACCGGGTGTCGGCGGTGAGCGAGTAGAGCGTGTGCGCGGCGGCGGCCATGGCGCTGAGCCCGCTCGGGTAGGCGCCCTCGCTCGGGTCGCTCTCGAGCGCGAGCCCGTGGCCGGCGAGCACCGGGTCGGCCCCGCCCGGCACGGTGAAGACGGGAGCCGCGATCGTCGACGGGCCGCCGTCGGAGGGGTGCGCTTCGACAGGCTCGGCGGCCGCACCGCCGAGCGTCGCGTCGACGAGCCCGCGCGCCGCCACCGCGTAGCGCACCTCCCCCGTCGCCAGCGCCAGCTCGAGCAGCCCGCCGGCGAGCATTCCGTAGTCTTCGAGCGTCGCGCGCGCGGCCGACACCGTGCCGTCGATCGAGGCGCGCACCAGCCGGTCGGGCAGCACGTGGTGCTCGAGCAGGAAGTCGGCGGCCCGACGCGCGGCGTCGACCCAGTGCGGCTGGCCGAGCCGGCTGCCGGCCGCGGCAAGCGCCTCGATGGCGAGCCCGTTCCAGCCGGTGAGCACCTTGCGGTCGAGCGCGGGCGGCGTCTGCGCGGCCCGGTCGTCGGCGTCGAGCGCGTAGTAGCCGCCCTCGACCCGCTCGCCGTCCACCGTGCTCTCGCTGTCCTGCGCCGAGGCGAATCCGCCGCCCTCCTGCTGCATGACGGTGATGAGGAACGACGCGATGCCCTCTGCGACCTCGTGGCTGCCGACCCGGGCGTAGGCGCCGAGCAGCAACGCGTTGTCGTAGAGCATGCGTTCGTAGTGGGGGTCGGTCCAGTCCCGCATTGTCGAGTACCGGAAGAATCCGCCCTCGATGCGGTCGCGCAGGGCAGACCCGGCCATCGCCGAGAGGGTGCGTTCCGCGAGGGCCTGAGCCGTGGCATCCGAGAGCGAACCGCGGTCGAGCAGCAGGTCGATGACGGTGGCGACCGGGAACTTGGGTGCCCCGCCGAATCCGCCGTGCTCGGTGTCTTCGTAGGCGACGAGTTCGGCGACCACCGCCGCGAAGTCGGCGTCGCCCGGCAGCGCGCCGGGGGTGCGGTCGCCGAGCGCGCGCAGGGCCGTGGCGATGTGGTTCGCGTTGCCCTCGACCTCGGTGCGCCGGTTGACGAAGGCGTCGGTGACGGCCTCGAGAACCTGACGGAAGGCCGGATGCGGCTGCACCGGCACGGGCGGGAAGTAGGTGCCCGCGAAGAACGCCTCCCCCGCCGGAGTCACGAACACGTTGAGCGGCCAGCCGAGGTTCGAGGTGAATGCGCTCGCCGCGGCGAGGTAGGTGGCGTCGACGTCGGGGTACTCCTCGCGGTCGACCTTGATCGCGACGAAGTTCTCGTTGAGGTAGCCGGCGAGCACCGGGTCGCTGAAGCTCTCCCGCGCCATCACGTGGCACCAGTGGCAGGTCGAGTAGCCGATCGACACGAGCACGGGCACCTGCCGGCGCTGCGCCTCGGCGAACGCCTCCGGGCCCCACTCGAACCAGTCGACCGGATTGTCGGCGTGCGATCGCAGGTACGGACTCACGGCTTCGGCTAGTCGATTCGGCATGCCGCAAGCGTAGGCTCGAATCGTGCCTAAGACAGCCATTACCTACGTGGGTGGACCCACCGCGATTCTCGAGTATGCCGGTCTGACGATCGTCACCGATCCCACGTTCGATCCCCCGCAGACCTACGCCGAGCCGGGGTCGAGTGTTCTGGTGAAGACGCAGGGTCCGGCGATCGGCCGGCTCGATCTGCCGCCCGTCGATCTCGTTCTGCTCTCGCACCACGGGCACCGCGACAACCTCGACTACGAGGGCCTCGAGCTCGTCGCGCAGGGCGTGCCGACGCTCAGCACCATGCAGGCCGCGAACGACCTGTTCGGCGGCTCGGTCGCGGGACTCGACCCGTGGGAGGAGCAGGTGATCGGCGACATCACGGTCACCGCCGTGCCCGCGCTGCACGGCCCGGCCGGCAGCGAACCGCTCGTCGGCCCGGTGACCGGGTTCGTGCTCGAGGCGCCGGGCGAGCCGCGCGTCTACGTCAGCGGCGACAACGCGTCGCTGCCGCTCGTGCGGCAGATCGCCGAGCACTTCGGCGGGGTCGACATCGCCCTGCTCTTCGCCGGGGCGGCCCGGGTGCCGCGCATCGACGGGCAGCTCACGCTGACCTCGGCCGACGCGGCCGAAGCGGCACGCATCCTCGGCGCCACGACCGTGGTCGGGCTGCACACCGAGCACTGGCAGCACTTCAGCGAGACCCGCGCCCAACTCGAGGCCGCGTTCGCCGGCACCGGCCTGCTCGTGCAGACCCCGCCCGGCGAACGCGTCGAGCTGGTCGGGTAGGGCCGCCCGCGGCCCGTATCGAGGGGTTTCGATACGCTCGCTGAGCGACCTGCTCGACCGGCAGTCAGCGCCGCATCACCAGCCGCGCGAGCCGGTTTCCGACGAACTGCACGATCTGGATGATCACGATGATGAGGATCACCGCGGCCCAGGTCACCTCGGGGTTGAACAGCCGGTAACCGTACTGGATCGCGAAGTTTCCGAGCCCGCCGCCACCGATGAGGCCGGCGACCGCCGACATGTCGGTGACCGCGATGAAGATGAACGTGTAGCCGAGGATGAGCGGCCCGAGGGCCTCGGGCAGCAGGATCGTGAAGATGATCCGCAACGGGCTCGCACCCACCGACCGCGCGGCCTCGATGACGCCGGGCTGCACCGTGAGCAGGTTCTGCTCGACGATGCGACTGATCGCGAACATGGCCGCGAGGGCGAGGCCGAAGGTGAGCGCGTTGTTGCCGATGCCGGTGCCGACCACGACGCGGGCGAGCGGTTGCACGGCCGCGATGAAGATGATGAACGGGATGGGCCGGAACGTGTTGACCACGAAGTTCAGCGTGCCGAAGACCCACTTGTTCTCGAGGATGCTGCCCGCACGCGACACGTAGAGTCCGAGTCCGAGCACGAGCCCGGCGAGCCCGCCGACGAGCATCGCGATTCCGACGATGTACAGGGTCTCCCCCGTCGCCACCCAGAAGTTGGGCAGCAGTTCGATGAGGCGGTCCATCACTTCACCTCCGTCACGGTCGCGACGGCGCGGATACTGTCGAGCGCCGCGTCGATGGCGGCATCACCGCCGGTGAGCGCGAGCGTCAGATGGCCGAAGGTGCGCGCCTGCACCTCGTTGATGCCGCCGTAGACCAGCTCGAAGCCGACCTTCGCCTCGCCGAGGGTGAGGAAGACGGCCGACTGCGAGGTGTCGCCGTCGGCGAACGAGAAGGTGACGATGCGCCCCGGATGTTTCGCCCGCAGCGCCTCGAGGGCGTCGCCCTCCGGAACCGACGTGACGATCGTGGAGACGAACCGTTTCGTCGCCTCGGCCTGCGGGTCGGAGAAGATGTCGAACACGTCGCCGCGTTCGACGACGCGGCCGTTCTCCATGACCGCGACCTTGTGGGCGATCGAGCGGATCACCTCCATCTCGTGCGTGATGACGACGATGGTGATCCCGAACTCCTCGTTGACCCGCTTGAGCAGCGCGAGCACCTCGCGCGTGGTCTCGGGGTCGAGCGCGCTGGTCGCCTCGTCGGCGAGCAGGATGGCCGGCGACGTCGCGAGCGCGCGGGCGATGCCGACGCGCTGCTTCTGTCCGCCGGAGAGCTGGTCGGGGTAGGCGTGCGCCTGGTCGACGAGCCCGACGAAGTGCAGCAGCTCGGAGATGCGCGCCTGGTGCTGGTCTTTGGGGATCCCGGCGACCGTGAGCGGGTACTCGATGTTGCCCCACACGGTGCGCGAGTTGAACAGGTTGAACTGCTGGAACACCATGCCGATGCCCAGGCGCACCTCGCGCAGTTTCGACTCGCGCAGCGCGCTCACCTCGACGCCGTTCACCGTGACGGTGCCCGACGTCGGCTTCTCGAGCGCGTTGATGAGACGCACGAGGGTGCTCTTGCCCGCGCCGGAGTAGCCGATGATGCCGAACACGTCGCCCTTCTCGACGTCGAGACTGACGCCGTCGAGGGCGGCCGACGGGGTCTCCCCTTTGCTGCGCGCGGGGAACACCTTCGTGACATCCGCGATCTGGATCATGGCCATGCTTGTGCCTCCTGGGGCAAACGACGGAATGCCGACGGACCGTGGTCCGTCGGCATTCCGGTCTGGTGCTTGCTACTGGGTCGCGGCGTAGGCTTCCTGCGTCGCGGCGAGCGACTCTTCGAGCTCGGCCACCGGGGTGGTGACGAGAACGGCGGTGCCGCCCGAGACCTCGAGCACACCGTCGGTCACGGCCGACGTGGTCTGGAAGATGTCGACGAGCTCGAGCAGGACCTCGTCGTCCTTGTCTTCGGCGCGGGCCGCGAAGATGTTGATGTACGGCTGCGCGCTGGCGTCGGCGGGGTCGTCGGTCGCGAGGGCGTCGTCGAAGCTGAGGCCCGCGTCTTCGACGAAGTCGTTGTTGACGATCGCGGCGGCCACGTCGGGCAGCGAGGTCGGGGTGAGGGCGGCCTCGAGCGTGATGACCTCGACCTTCGAGCTGTCGAGCACGTCGTCGATGGTCGAGAACGGGCTTCCGCCGTCTTCGAGCTCGATGAGTCCGGCCGCCTGCAGCACGAGCAGGCCGCGGGCGAGGTTGCTCGCGTCGCTCGGAACGGCGACGGTCTCGCCGTCCTGGATCTCGTCGAGCGAGGTGTACTTGGTCGAGTACAGGCCGAGCGGGTAGATCGCGGTGGCGCCGACGGGCGTCAGGTCCTGGCCGGCCGCCTCGTTGTACTGGGCGAGGTAGATGATGTGCTGGAACTGGTTGAGGTCGAGGTCGCCCTCGGTCAGCGCGGGGTTCGGCTGCGCGTAGTCGGTGAAGTCGACGATCTCGACCGAGATGCCCGCCTCTTCCGCGGCATCCTTGTAGACGGCCCAGTACGGGTCGCTGGCTCCGACGACACCGATCTTCACCGGCTCCTCGGGCGAGCCCTTGCCCTCGGTGATCGCGTTGTCGCCGGCGGATCCCGCGGACGCGTCGTCGGAGGAGTTCGAACCGGATGTCACGGCGAGCGTGATTCCGACGACGATCGCGACGACGACGACTACGGCGATCGCGATGAGGGCGATGAGGCGGCCGCGCTTCTTAGGCGGGGCGACCAGGGGCGTCTGGTTGGACATGGGTGGTTCCTTACGAGTGGGGATGCTGTGTGCATCCAGAATCGCAAGATTCGCCCGCGAGGTCACATCGCGGCGTCACACAAGGAAACAGCCGGTTGAGTAGCGCCGTCTACGGCCCGTATCGAAACCAGCAATAGCTGGTTGAGTAAGGCCGTCTACGGCCTGTATCGAAACCAGCGCATGGCCTCGATACGGTCGCTGCGCGACCTACTCGACCGGCAGTGCAGCGCCTACTCGACCGGCAGGGCCACGTGCCTCTCGTCGGGACCGACGTATTCGCTCAGCGGGCGGATGAGCGAGTTCGCCTCGAGCTGCTCCATGATGTGCGCCGTCCAGCCGGTGATGCGGGCGGCGACGAACAGCGGCGTGAAGCTGAGGGTGTCGAACCCCATCAGGTGGTACGCGGGCCCGCTCGGGTAGTCGAGGTTCGGTTTGATGTTCTTGCGTTCGCCCATCGCGGCCTCGAGCGTCTCGTAGAGCTCGCCGAGGTCGGGGCGGTCGTACTCGGCGACGAGGGTGTCGAGGGCGGCCTTCATCGTCGGCACCCGCGAGTCGCCGTTTTTGTAGACCCGGTGGCCGAAGCCCATGATCTTGCGCTTCTCGGCGAGCGCCGTGTCGAGCCACTGCTCGGCGCGGTCGGCGCTGCCGATCTCGTCGAACACGTGCATCACGGCCTCGTTGGCTCCGCCGTGCAGCGCGCCCTTGAGGGCGCCGACCGCGCCGGTGACCGCGGAGTACAGGTCGGCGAGCGTCGACGTGATCACGCGCGCGGTGAACGTCGACGCGTTGAACGAGTGCTCGGCGTACAGGATCATCGACACGTCGAACGCGTCGACGACGACGAGGTCGGGCACGTCGCCGAACGTCATGTGCAGGAAGTTGGCGGAGTAGCCGAGGTCGTCGCGCGGCTCCACGAGGTGTTCTCCCCGGCGGCGACGCTGGTCATAGGCGACGATCGCGGGCAGTTGGGCGAACAGGGCCACCGACTTGCGCAGGTTGTCTTCCGGGGTCGACACCGAGGCATCCGGGTCCCTGGCTCCGATCACGCTGACCGCGGTGCGTACGACATCCATCGGGTGCGCGGTCGTCGGCAGCTCGTCGACGACCCGCTTGACGACGGGGTCGAGGTGGCGCAGCGACCGTTCGAGCGTCTCGAACTCGGCCAGCTGCTCGGGGGTCGGCAGCTCGCCGTTCCAGAGCAGGTAGGCCACCTCTTCGAAGGTGCACTTCTCGGCGAGCTCCTGCACCGGGTATCCGCGGTAGAGCAGCGAGTTGGTCTCGGGGTTCACCTTCGAGATCGCGGTCGTGTCGACGACCACCCCGGCGAGGCCCTTGTGGATCGCAGTGTCGCTGGTGTCGCTCATATCGCTCCTTCGCGGATGTGTGTACTCAACCTAGCCACGATTGCCGTCGAGCGTGAAGTCGAATACCGAGGTGTCGAACGAGCCGTAGCTCTGGTAGTCGAGCAGCTCGTAGAGTCGGGCGCGTGTCTGCATCTCGGGCACACGGCTGGTGAGGCTGCCCTCGGCGAGGATGGTGTCGAGCCCGCGCTCGGCTGCACCCATCGCGAGGCGCAGGAGCGAGACCGGGTAGATGACGATGTTCACCCCGACGTCGGCGAGCTGACGGTTGCTGAACAGCTCGCTCTTGCCGAACTCGGTCATGTTCGCGAGGATCGGCACGTCGACGGCCGCCCGCACGGCCTCGAACTCGGCCAGATCGACCATCGCCTCGGGGAAGATGGCGTCGGCGCCCGCGTCGACGAGGGCCTTGGCCCGGTCGATCGCGCTCGCGAGTCCGTCGAGGGCGCGGATGTCGGTGCGCGCCATCACCAGCAGGTTCGGGTCGCGGCGCGCGCTCACCGCGGCCTTGATGCGCTTGATCGCGGTGTCTTCGTCGACGACGGCCTTGCCGTCGAGGTGGCCGCAGCGCTTGGGGTTGACCTGGTCTTCGATGTGCAGGCCGGCGACCCCCGCGTCTTCGAGCTGCTGCACCGTGCGGGCGACGTTCATCGGTTCGCCGAACCCGGTGTCGGCGTCGACGAGCGACGGGAGGTCGGTCATGCGCGAGACCTGTGCGGCGCGGCCGGCGACTTCGCTCAGGGTGGTGAGTCCGATGTCGGGCAGGCCGAGGTCGGCGCTGATCACGGCGCCCGAGATGTAGACGCCCTCGAAGCCCTTCTCGCCGATGAGCCGGGCGCTGAGCGGGTTGAACGCGCCCGGGAAGCGCAGCAGCTCGCCGCTCGCGAGCGCGGTGCGCAGGGCGGCGCGCTTGTCGGCCGGGGTGACGGTGGAGTACAGCATCAGAAGAGTCCCTTCGGTCCGGCGGGGAGGCCGGGGGCGGTGACGGTGAGGCCGGCGAGCTCGTCGGCGGAGAGTTCGGGCAGGCGCTGCACCAACCCGAGGAAGCGCTCGATCTCGGCGGGCTCGAGCACCCCGTCGGCGAGCGCGCGGAACTTCGCGACGTACTGCTCGCGCGCGAACGGACGTGCCCCGAGCGGATGCGCGTCTGCAACGGCTATTTCGTCGACGATCACCGTGCCATCCGTCAGTTCGATCTCGACGCGGCCTCCGAACGCCTTCTCTGCCGGATCGTTCGAGTGGTAGCGGCGGGTCCACTCGGCGTCCTCCCGCGTCGTGACCGTGTTCCACAGTGCGACGGTGTCGGGGCGGGCGGCGCGCTCGGGCGCGTACGAGCGCTCGTGGTGCCACTCGCCGTCTTGCAGGGCGACCGTGAAGATGTACGGGATCGAGTGGTCGAGCGTCTCTCGGCTCGCGGTCGGGTCGTACTTCTGCGGGTCGTTCGCGCCGGATCCGATCACGAAGTGGGTGTGGTGGCTGGTGTGCAGCACGACCTTTTTGATCGTCGACCCGTCGCGGAGGTGCGGATGCCGCGTTCCGAGCGCCCTCGCGAGGTCGATCCACGCCTGGGCCTGGTACTCGGCGGAGTGCTCCTTCGTGTAGCTGTCGAGGATCGCGCGCTTGGCCTCGCCCGCCTCGGGCAGCGGCACCTCGTAGGCTGCGTCCTTGCCGTCGAGCAGCCAGGCGATCACGCCGTCTTCGCCCTCGTAGATCGGAGTCGGGCTGGTCTGCCCGCGCATGGCACGGTCGACCGCCTCGACGGCCATCTTGCCGGCGAAGGCGGGGGCGTGCGCCTTCCAGGTCGAGATCTCGCCCTTGCGTGACTGGCGCGTGGCGGTCGTGGTGTGCAGCGCTTGGCCGACGGCTTGGAAGATCGTCTCGACCGGCAGGCCGAGCAGGGTGCCGATGCCGGCCGCGGCGCTCGGACCGAGGTGCGCGACGTGGTCGATCTTGTGGGCGTGCAGGCTGATCGCCTTGACCAGGTCGATCTGGATCTCGTAGCCGGTGGCGATCGCGCGGACCAGCTCGGCGCCGGTGCTGCCCGCGTGCTGCGCGACGGCGAGGATCGGCGGGATGTTGTCGCCCGGGTGCGAGTACTCGGCCGCGAGGAAGGTGTCGTGGTAGTCGAGCTCGCGCACGGCGACGCCGTTCGCCCACGCCGCCCACTCGGGCTGGTAGCGGCCCGCGATTCCGAAGACGGTGGAGCCCTCGGGGGTTTCGATACGGTCGACCGGCGTTATGGGGCGGTCTTGCGCCTGCGCGCGCGCCGCCACCGCGGGGGCGCGGGTGAGGCTCGCCGTGGCGACCGCGGCGTTGTCGATGATGCGGTTGATGATCATGTCGGTGACCTCGTCGGTCACGGCGACGGGGTCGGCGGCGACCTCGGCGATCTTCCAGGCCAGCTGCTGCTCGCGTGGCAGGTTCTCGTCGCTCGCGTAGACGCGCACGGGGTGGAGCTTCATGGGGTGTTCCCTTCGATCGAACCGAGGATGTTCTTCAGACTGCGGTGCAGGTGCAACTGGGTGGCGTGGGCGGCGAGCGACTCCGAGCCGTCGACGATCGCGTCGACGATCATGAGGTGCTCGCGGGCGGCTTCGCGCAGGCGCTCGGGGTTGTCGTGCGACAGCCGACGGATGCGTGCGACGTGCGTGCGCACCCCGGCGAGCGTCGAGACGAGAAGCGGGTTCTCGGTCGCCACGTCGATGGCCGCGTCGAGGCGGGCGACCAGCGCGTAATAGTCGTGGCGCGCCGGATCGTCGTTCTCGAGCAGTTCGTGCGCTCGCCGGAACTCGACCTGCAACGCCTCGAACACCGCCGGATCGCGGCGGCGGGCGGCGAGCCGGGCGGCCTGCTCTTCGAGCGCGCTGCGCACCTCGAACAACTCGCTGATGCGGTCGGGGGCCAGATCGGTGACGACCACGCCGCGGCCGGAGTGCGTCGACACCAGGCCGTCGGCGCTGAGCCGCGCGAGCGCCTCGCGCAGCGGCGTGCGGGAGACACCGAGCCGGGTCGACTGCTCGACCTCGCCGAGCACGACCCCGGGTTCGAGCTCGCCCTCGAGGATCTGCTCGCGCAGAGCGGAGTATGCCCGGTCGCTCGCGCGCATCGTGCCTCCTCGGCGTTCGTCAGTGAGCCTGTGTATACACAGACTAGCCACTACTGGCGCTCAGGGCGAGATTCTCGCCCTTCTGTATGCAGAGGAGACGGCGACGCTGGCGCGAACGGTAGATGACGCGGTTCCGGCCGGATGACGCGACCGCGGCCGCCTCATCCGGCCGGAACCGGCTCATCTGCGTTCGTACGTCTGTGCGTGCCTGACCGACGGCTCCGGCAGCGTCGCCGCCAGTCGCAGCACCGCGCGCGCGACGCGGTCGTTCTCGCGGAAGGAGACCGCGTTCGTTCCCGGGCGGGAGAAGGCGCCGACGAACGGGGCGTTCGTGAACGGGCCGATCGCGAAGCGGCGCGGGTGCGGGGTGCCGTCGGGGGCGAGCACCCGCGCGTCGCCCGGCCGCACCCGCAGGCGTCCGGTCGAGCCGGTGAACTCCGCGTCGGAGACCAGCTCTTCGGCACCCGCGCCCGACGCGATCAGCGAGCGCAGCGCCTCGCTGTCGCTCGTGCGCACCGAGATCGCGGGCAGGCGGGCGTCGACGAGGGCGCGGGCACGCACCTCGCCGTCGACGATCGGCGACGATGCGGCGAAGAAGCCGTCCCCGTCGGCGCGCACGGTCAGGTCGGGGCCGAGAAACTCCACGACGCCGGCGCGCGACAGGGCGAGCAGCTCGTCGAGGCGGTGCGCGGGCGGACCGCTCGCCACGAAGCTGAAGAAGCCCTGCCACCAGACCGGCAGGTCGACGGCGCGCGAGCGGGCCGTCCACTTGGGCGAGTCGAGTATCGAACCGAGGTCGAAGAGCGCGTAGAGCAGCGAGGTGAACAGCCCGAGGGTCGCGCTGTGCTCCGGCGCGCTGCGGGCGTGCAGGTCGAGACCGATGTAGTACCGCACCGCGTTCTGCAGGTCGGAGCGCGACTCGACGCGCACCCCGTCGAGCGGACGGTCGAACGCCTCGAGGTCGAACCGGTCGACCGGGTTGGGCACGGCGGCGTCGACGGCGGCCCGCAATCTCGGGCTGCCGAACCGGTACCGCTCGAGGAACGGCGCGAACGACTCCCAGCCGACGCGCACCCGGTCGGGGTGCCCGACGAACAGCTCGTGGTAGTAGCCCCACTGCAGTTCGGCCGCGATGAGCGGCCACACGTCGCGGCGGAAATCGAGCGAATCCCGCGAGTCCGCGAGCGCTCCGGCGATCTCGGCGCTGAAGAACCGCGGCTCGGGCCGGGGCGCGGCGAGGGTCGAGCTGATCTTCGAGTGGTACGGCACGCCCCGCCGCGAGCCGAAGAGCAGGTGCGGTTCGCGCCCGCTCGGCAGGTAGTCCAGCTGGCCGGGCAGCGAGGCCGACGGCACGAAGCGGCCGCCGCGCCCCTCGGTGAGCAGCACCGTCAGGTCGACGGCGGCGAGCCCCATACCCCGCACGATGACCGGCTCCCCCGCGGCGATGCGCGAGGTGTCGGCGTCGGCCGTGTAGTCCGGCGCGACGTAGAGCAACCCGTGCTGCGCGGCGAACTCGCCGAGGGCCGTGTGCTGCGGCTCGGGTGCCGCGCCGGTGTGACCGAGGGCGTAGAGCACGAGGTCGACGTCGAGGCTGGCGCCGGAGTCGAGCACCACGGTCTGGCCGCCGTCGTCCGCGTCATCCACCCGGATGACGCATGCCTCATGCTCGACGACCGTGGCGGGCAATGCGGCAACCGCCCGTCGGTAGAACCAGGCGAGGTACTCGCTCTGCAGCCTGCGGGTGGGAAACGAGTCTGCCGCGAGGTGCGCCAGTTCGTACGCGACCTCCGGATCGTCGGGCTCGAGGTCGATCTGGCCCCCGCGCACCTGCTCCGCCCACTCGATGAGTGACGGCCCCGGCCAGACCGGCCCGTCGATCGTCGACGAGTCGTCGGTGAACATCGTGACGTCGCGTGCCATCGAGTTGAGCTTCAGCAGCGGCGACTGGGCGCGGCGCCAGATGCGTCCGGCTCCGGGCGGGTGCGGGTCGATGAGGTGCACGACGAGCGGGCCGCCTCCCGCCTCGGGCAGGTTCGCGGCGAGACGCTCGAGAAAACCGACTCCGCGGGGGCCGGCACCGATGATGGCGAGCTGGATGGGCATGTCACAACGATCACCGCCGACGCCACAAAAGACCGCGAACATGACGTCGCATGACGACATGACGAACTGTGAAGCGCGGCCGTTGGCCGCCGCTCCGGCGCCGGCCTACCTTCGGGAAATCGCGGGGCACCCGGCCCCGCACCAGTCCGAAGGAGGCGTGATGACGCAGCTCGAGTCTTTCAGCCGGTTGAGCAGCGAGCCAGGAACGAGCCCGCGTATCGAATCCCGCCACACCACCCCGCTCGACCCGCAGGCGCGCATCGTGCTCGCCGACCTCGAGCGCGAATACGACGCCCGCTACGGCGACCTGTTCGGCGAGCCGGCCTCGGTCGAGATCGGCCGCTACCCGGTCGAGGCCTTCAGCGCGCCGACCGGCACGTTCCTGCTGCTCGAGATCGACGGCTCCGTCGTCTCGGCCGGTGCGTTTATGACCATCGACGAGCACACCGTCGAGGTGAAGCGCATGTGGACGCACACCGAGCACCGGGGCCACGGGCTCGCGAGACTCGTGCTCGCCGGACTCGAGGCCGAAGCGCGCCGGCGCGGGTTCGGCCGTGTCGTGCTCAGCACCGGCCCTCGGCAACCCGAGGCCGTGCGGCTCTACCTCGCGACCGGCTACACCCCGCTGTTCGACCCGGCGCTGTCGCCGGAAGAGATCGTCATCCACCGATTCGAGAAGGAGCTGTTATGACACAGGTCGAAACCACCGCGGGCCTTTATACGGTCGCCGAGCGACCGGATCGACCGGCACAGTCCGTCGACTTCGGCACGCTGCCCGTCGTGCGCACGAAGCACTGGATCCGCTGGGTCCTCGGCGCCGTGGTCGTCTTCGTGGTCGCCCAGCTCGTCTGGACCGTCTTCACCAACGCCGGCTACGGCTGGCCGACCGTGGCGAAGTACTTCTTCTCCGACGCGATCCTGCGCGGGCTCGGCATGACCCTGCTGCTCACGGTCGTCGCCGGCGCGATCGGATTCGTCGTCGGCAGCCTGCTCGCGCTTATGCGGCTGTCGAAGTCGCCGCTGCTGAATTCGTTCGCGTGGAGTTTCATCTGGTTCTTCCGCTCGGTGCCCCTGCTCGTGCAGATCCTCGTCTGGTTCAACCTCGGCTACCTCTACCCGACCATCGGCCTCGGCATCCCGTTCACCACCGAGTACTTCGTCGAGGCACCGACGGTCACCCTGGTCAGCGCGTTCGCGGCGGCCGTGCTCGGCCTGTCGTTGAACCAGGCCGCGTACTCCGCCGAGATCATCCGCGGCGGCATCCTGTCGGTCGACGCGGGCCAGCTCGAAGCGGCGGCGGCGCTCGGCATCCCCCAGGCGCGGCGCATCACCCGGATCATCCTCCCCCAGGCCGCCCGCTCGATCATCCCGAACGCCTTCAACGAGATCATCGGCCTGCTCAAGGGCACGTCGATCATCTCGGTAATCGCGCTCGCCGAGCTGTTCTACGTGTCGCAGGTCATCTACAACCGCAACCAGCAGGTGATCCCGCTGCTGCTCGTCGCGGTGCTCTGGTACATGATCCTCACCACCGTGCTGAGCATCGCGCAGTTCTACGTCGAGCGGTACTACTCCCGCGGCTCGGCACGAGTGCTGCCGCCCACGCCGATCCAGCGTGCCACGGCCTGGGTCTCGGTGCAGTGGAACCGCCTCGAAGACGAACCCACGAAGGCGGAGGCCAAAGCATGACGATCACACTCGAGAAGCAGGGCCACGTCGAGATACGCGGCGTGAGCAAGAGCTACAACGGCGTCGAGGTGCTGAGCAACGTCTCGCTCACCCTCGAGCCTGGCGAGGTCGTGACGATCCTCGGCCCGAGCGGCTCGGGCAAGTCGACGCTGCTGCGCACGATCAACCACCTCGAGACCGTCGACGGCGGCTGGGTCGCGATCGACGGCGAGCTCATCGGCTACGAGCACCGCCACGGCAAGCTCTACGAGCTCAAGGAACGCAAGGTGCTGCGTCGCCGCACGCAGGTCGGCATGGTCTTCCAGAACTTCAACCTGTTTCCGCACCTCACCGCGCTCGAGAACATCGTCGAGGCACCGCTCGCCCTGAAGAGGCTGAACAGGGCGGATGCACGCGAGCTCGCGCTCGGACTGCTCGAAAAAGTGGGTCTCGCCGACAAGGCGCAGGCCTACCCCCGGCAGCTCTCGGGCGGCCAGCAGCAGCGGGTCGCGATCGCGCGTGCCCTCGCGCTGCAGCCCAAGGTGTTGTTGTTCGACGAGCCGACCTCGGCCCTCGACCCCGAACTCGTCGGCGAGGTGCTCGACGTGATCCGCGAGCTCGCCGGCCTCGGCACGACCCTGGTGATCGTCACACACGAGATCGGGTTCGCCCGCGAGGTCAGCGACCGCGTGATCTTCATCGACCGCGGCGTGGTGCTCGAGCAGGGCACCCCCGGCGAGGTGCTGGGCGCTCCGCAGCATCCGCGCACCCGCGAATTTCTCTCGACCGTTCTCTAAACCCTCACAGCAAAGGAAAATCCCATGGCAATCAAGAAGAAGACAGCGGCGATCATCGCCGGAGTGGCGGCCCTCGCCATCGTCGGCGGCGCCGTCACGGCGTTCGCCGTCGGCTCGAGCGGCAGTGCCGACGCCTCCGGCACCCCGGAGCCGAAGGGAGACGCCCCGGCGTTCAACCTGACCGCCGACCAAGACCGGGTGCGCCTCGACGCGGTGCCCGAGGCGGTCGCGTCGCTCGAGGCGGGCGGGTTCGCCCCGATCGAGGCGGGCAAGCTCACCGTCGTCACCTCGCCGTTCGCGGCGCCGCTCGCGCTCTACGCCGACGACGACACGACGCTCATCGGCAACGAGGTCGACCTCGCCCAGCTCATCGCCGACGGGCTCGGCCTCGAGCTGAACATCCAGCCGGCGGCCTGGGCCGACTGGCCGCTCGGCATCCAGTCGGGCAAGTACGACCTCATCCTGTCGAACGTCACCGTGACCGACGAGCGCAAAGAGCTCTACGACTTCGCGAACTACCGGCAAGACCTGCTCGGCTTCTATGTGAAGGCCGACTCTGAGATCGACACGATCGAGACGGCCCCGGATGTCGCGGGGCTGAAGATCATCGTCGGCTCGGGCACCAACCAGGAGAAGATCCTGCAGGCGTGGGACGCCGAGAACATCGCGGCGGGACTCGACCCGGTCGAGTACCTCTACTTCGACGACACGGCGAGCGGCGCGCTCGCGCTCAAGTCGGGTCGCGCCGACGCCAACTTCGGGCCGAACGCGACCTCGGCCTACGCCGCGGCCGTCGACGGCGAGACCAAGCTGGTCGGCACCGTGAACGGCGGCTGGCCGCTCACGGCGGACATCGCCGCCGCGACGGCCAAGGGCAACGGGCTCATCGAATCGGTGAACACCGTGCTGAACGCGGCGATCGAGGGCGGCGAATACGCCGAGGTGCTCGAGCGCTGGGGTCTGACCTCGGAGGCGATCGCGACGAGCGAGATCAACCCTCCGGGCCTGCCGAAGAGCGAGTAGCGCGTACCTGCCGGTCGAGTAGGCCGCCCGCGGCCGTATCGAAACCTGACAGGAGATTTCGATACGGTCGCTGCGCGACCTACTCAATCAGCGGTTCAGCGCGAATAGCCGCGGCGCAGGTAGTCCGTCGACGAGGTCGGCCAGGATGCGGCCCACCGTCGGAACGAACTTGAAGCCGTGGCCCGAGAACCCGGCCGCGACTACGACCGGTCCGACCCGGTCGAGCACGAAGTTCTCGTCGGGTGTGGTCGTGTACGTGCAGCTGATCGGCACGAACGACGCGGAGTCGACGCCCGGCAGCCACTCGCGGGCGTACCGCTGCAGCGCGCCCAGCTGCTCCGGCTCGGGCAGGAAGGTGCGGCGGTCGGGGTCGGTCACCGGTCCGGCACCGTGCCAGCCCGCCTTGACCCCCTCGCCCGGAGTGAGCATTCCGTACACCGGCGAGCGCCAGTAGTCGTACGCGGGGTCGCCGATGCTCGGCGCGTGGTTGAACCTGGGCCACGCGGCATCCGCCATCGTCTCGTAGGCGAGGGCGAAGTGTGCGGGCTGCTCCTGGGTGACCACGAGCGAGGGGTGCGCGACGCGGCCGGCGAGCAGCTTCGAGGTCCAGGCCCCGACCGATACGACGACGCGGCGGGCAATGACGGTCTCGGTGCTTCCGGATGCCACGAAGCTCACGTGCACCTCGTCGTCGCCGCGCACCCGCAGGTTCGTGACCTGCGCGCCGTGCCGCACCTCCCCGCCGCGCGCGACGACGCCCGACTGCAGCGCGGTGACCGAGCGGTCGGCGTCGAGGCGCCCCGACTGCGGCGTGAACAGCACGCGCGAGTCGAACCGGATTCCCGGCCAGCGCTCGGCGGCCTCGTCGAGCGGCACGAACTGCGCGGGGATGCCCGCGGCGGTCAGCGCGTCGTGCACCGCGTCGAACGACGGGTTGGCGCCGTGGTGCACGATGCCGGTGGTCGCGAGCAACTCCTCGCCGCTCTCGGCCTCGAGCTCACGCCAGAGCGGCAGGGCCTCGACGAGCATCGGCACGTAGGCCGGGTCGGCGTAGCCCTGGTTGAAGTTGCGCGAGGCGCCGTGCGAGGCGCCGTTGGTGTGGCCGGCTGCGAAACGCTCGAGCAGCAGCACGTCGCGACCACGACCGGCGAGCTGCCAGGCCGCGGCCGAGCCCATCGCGCCGCCGCCGACGACGACCACGTCGACGCGTGTCGTCACTGGGCGGTGTCGACAGGCTCGACCGGCGTGACGGCGGCCAGCGCCTCGAAACCGCCCTCGACGTGCGACACGGCGGTGAACCCCTGCGCGTCGAGGTAGTCGGCGACGGGGCCGGAGCCCGCGGTGGTGCCGCAGAAGATCACGACTTCCTGATCGGCGTCGAGCGTCTCCGCGAACGCGGCGACGTCGTCTTTCAGCACGACGGTGGCGCCGGCGATCGCGCCCGTCGCGGCCCGTCCGGCATCGCTGCGCACGTCGATGAGCAGCGCGCCCTTCTCGACACGGTCGCGGGCGTCGGCGGCGCTGGTGGGGGCGATTTCGGTCATGCTGGGCCTCAGATCTGGTGTGAGATGGCGGCGGTCTCGACGACGCTGCGGTTGATGAGCGGCAGCGCTCGGGCGATCGCGAGATCGATGCGCTCCTGCAGCTGGATCGACGAGACCTGGTACTTCTCGAAGTCGGAGTTGTTGGCGTAGACGCCGATGGGCAGCGTGAGCGCCTGGAAGAAGCCGAACAGCGGCCGGAACTGGTGCTCGAGAATCAGCGCGTGCCGGTCGCTGCCGCCGGTCGCGACGAGCAGCACGGGGGTGTCGACGAGCGCGTACTGCCCGACGAAGTCGAAGAAGTGCTTGAACAGCCCGGTGAACGAGGCGCGGTAGACGGGGCTCGCCACGATGAGCAGGTCGGCGCTCTCGACGCGCAGCAGCTCCTGCTCGACCGACGCCGGCAGCTGGTCGCGGGTGAGCGCCCCCGCGAACTCCGGCCCGATGGCCGAGATCTCGATGAGGTGCGCGTCGATCTCGATGTTCGTGCCGAGCGACGCCAGGATCTCCTGCACGAGGGCCGTGGTCTTCGACGGCGCGTGCAGGCTGCCGGAGACGGCGACGACTTTGAGGGGCTGAGTCATGGGAAGGTCCTAGAGGGGTTGGAGGTGGACGCGGAGGTGGCTGTTGGGTACCGCGGGCAGTGCGAGGTGGTCGCGCAGGGTCGCGCCCTCGTACTCGGTGCGGAAGAGGCCGCGACGCTGCAGCTCCGGTACGACGAGGGTAGCGAAGGCCTCGAACGAATCGATACCTGTTTCGGATGACACGGAGGCGGTGAACGCGGAAAGCACGGTGAACCCGTCGACGGCCCGCGCCCGGAACCAGGTCTCGAAGTGGTCGGCGATGTCGGTGGCCGAGCCGACGAGCACGGGCGCGGTGACCGCGTGCGCGACGAGCAGGTGGCGGTAGGTGACCGGCCGCTCGGAGCCGACGACGCGGCCGGCGCGGGTGCGCACGACCTCGACGAGCTGCTTGCCGAGCGAGCTGAAGCGCGCGGCGACGCGGGCGGGCACCGAGTCGTCGAGGGCGACACTCGTCAGCGGCACCCCGAGCACGCTCGCGAGGGTGCGGAAGGTGCGGTTGCTCGGCAGCTGCAGGCGCACGTCGGAGAGCGGCTCGTCGGGCAGCGGCACGAGCGCGACGAGTTCGTCGTAGATCGCCCAGGCCTGCTCGCGGGTCTCCCCGACGATCGGCAGGATCGGCGTCACGATGCGGAAGTCCTGCGCGCTGCGCCCCTCGCGTGCCACCTGCTGGCGCGACGAGACATACTGCTCGACGGCCTCGTCGAACGTGCGCGGGCTGGCGAACAGCAGGTCGGCGTCGCGGGCGGCGAGACGGCGCGCGTTCACCGATCCGCCGACCACCGCGATCGGCGGCTGGCCCTGCGGCGGCCGGATGACGTTGAGCGGTCCGCTCGACGCCCGGTAGGCGCCGACGTAGTTGAGCGGATGCAACTTGGCCTGGTCGATGAGACGGCCGGACGCGGCATCCGCGACGAAGGCGTCGTCTTCCCAGCTGTCCCAGAGTCCACGCAGGATGTCGATGAATTCGCCGGCCGCGGCGAAACGGTCGGCGTCGCTGTGCACGGTGTCCCAGCCGAAGTTGCTGGCCGAGCGCGCCTCGGCGCCGGTCGCGATGCAGAGCGCGACGCGACCGCCGCTGAGCACGTCGATCGAGGCCGACGAGCGGGCGGTCGTGTACGGCTCGGAGTGGGCAGAGCTGACCGTGGCGATCAGGCCGATGCGCTCGGTGACGGCGGCGAGGTAGCTCACGGCCGCGAACGGTTCGATGCGGGCGAGCAGGTAGGGGTCGGTGTGCTCGAACTCGGCCGCGGTGGCGAGCCAGTCGCCGAAGAACAGGAAGTCGAGCCCGGCGGCCTCGGCGAGGCGGGCGGTGCGGCGCAAGACGGCGGGGTCGCCGGCGGGGTCGCCGTGGGCTCCCGGGTAGCGCCAGCCCGAGGGCCAGGCTCCGAGGGTGCGCACGGTCGCGCCGAGAACGAGGTGTCCCTCGCGCGGCGGAAGCTGCTGCCCGTTTATCGTCACGATTCGACGCTAGGCACGCGCGGGCCGCGGGGCGAGCGGGGGTGTCACACGGGGTAACGAGCCGACCCCGTTCGTCACACGGTTGTGTCTAGCGGAAGCGGCGGCCCTCGTCGCGGCGGAACAGCAGCAGCGCGGCGGCGAGCAGCACGACGATCCAGCCGATCAGGCCCAGCCAGGTGAGCGGCTCGACGTCGCCGCCCTGCACCGCCCAGATCACGAAGTCGCGGGCCTGCCGCGAGGGCAGAAACCGCGAGATCGCGTCGAGCCAGTCGGGAAACAGCACGGGCGGCAGAAACAGGCCGCCGCCGAACGCGAGGGTGAAGAACACGATCTGGATGACCGCGATCGCCGCCTTCGTCGACAGCGCGTACCCGATGCAGATGCCTACGAGCATAAACGGCAGGGCCGCGACGAGGATCGCGGCGAGCCCCGAGAGCAGTCCGAACGGGGTCGCCTGCGCCTCGGTGAGCAGCGCGCCGATCACGACGAGCGGAACGAGGGCGACCATCACCATCAGCCCCGTCGAGAGGATGTGCGCGAGAACACGCGCGATGCCCGGTGCCGGCAGCGTGCGCAGGTAGGGGTCCCAGGGCTTCTCACGGTTCTCGGCGATGCCGAGCCCGAAGCTGAACAGGCTGCCGATCATCACCGAGAACACGGCCATCGAGATCACCGCCTGCGTCGCGAACTCGGGGTCGCCGGCGACGGCCTCCTGTGGAACGACGAAGAAGAGCAGGGCGAGGGAGGGGAAGACGATGGTTCCGATCACGGCGATCGGCACCCGCATCGTCTCGATGAGCGAGTACTTCGCGTGCAGCATCGTGAGGCTGGCGACGGACATCAGGCGGGCTCCGTTTCGGTGAGGGTGAGGAAGGCTTCTTCGAGCGTGGCGCCGCGCACGGCGAGGTCGGCGAACGGGATGCCCGACCGCACGAGGTCGACGATGAGCGCGTCGGAGTCGTGCGCGTAGAAGGTGGTGGCGCCCGTGGCATCCGTCACCTGCTTGACGACTCCCGTCAGCCGCGCGATCTCGTCGACCCGCGGCGACCGCAGCGTCACCTGCCGCAGGCTCACCCGCGCGAGCACATTGCCGATGCTGTCGTCTTCGAGCACACGCCCTGCGCCGATCACCACGACGCGTTCGGCGAGCGCCTCGATCTCCTCGAGGTAGTGGCTCGTGATGACGACCGTGGCGCCCGCGTCGTGCTGGCGGCGGATCGCCTCCCAGAGCGCACGACGGCCGTCGACGTCGAGGCCGGTGGTCGGCTCGTCGAGCAGCACGAGCCGGGGGCGCCCGACGAACGCGAGGGCGACGCTGAGACGGCGCTTCTGGCCGCCCGACAGCGATCCGGTCTGCTTGCGGGCGAGGTCGGCGAGCCCGAACTCGTCGAGCATCGCGGCGACCGGCACCGGGTTCTCGAAGTGTCGGCCCACGAACTCGAGCACCTCGGAGACGCGCAGCGTCTCGGGCAGCGCGGTCGCCTGCGGGGTGCAGCCGAGCAGCCGGCGGTTGCGCGCGTTCTGCGGGCTGCCGCCGAAGAGCTCGACCGTGCCGCTCGTCGGCCGACGCAGACCCTGCACGAGCGACAGCAACGTCGACTTGCCCGCGCCGTTCGGGCCGAGCAGTCCGACGATGGTTCCGGGACGGATGTCGAGGGTCACGTCGTCGAGGGCGGTCACGTCGCCGAAGCGGCGCGTGACGTTCGCCAGGCTCGCGAGGACGGTATTCACGGCTGCTCTCCCAACACTGTTCGCAGGGTGTCCATGTAGTCCTCGAACGCCCGGCGGCCCTTCTTGCTCAGACCGAGGTAGGTGATCGGGGTGCGGCCCTTGTGGGTCTTGGTGATGTCGACGTAACTGGCGTCTTCGAGTTTGCGCAAGTGGGTCGACAGGTTGCCCGCGGTCATGTCGAGCAGCTCCTGCAGGCGGGGGAACGCGATGCTCTCGTCGAGTTCGAGGGTCGAGAGCGCCGCCATGATCCGCAGGCGCGCCTGCGCGTGGATGACCGGATCGAGCTCATCCACGACGCACACTCCCCGAGGTCGCCGCGCGCAGGCCGCGAAGCTTCACGAACGAGCCGACGGCCAGGCCGATGAAGGCCAGGCCTCCGGCGAGCGCGAGGAACAGGTAGTGGTTCGGGTAGCCGACGAACGGGGCCGCGGCCGCGATCACCACCAGCCAGATGCCCGCGACGAACGACGGCACCGCGTGCCAGATCGCGCCGGAGATCATGTACATGATTCCGGCGAACATCACGTAGGCGCTCGGATAGTAGAAGTTGGCGAGGTCGGCCGTCATACCCTGGGCGCGCAGCGCTCCCCCGAGCACGCCGATGCCCGTGGCGCCGACCGACCAGGTCACACCGTAGAAGGCGCCGGTCATGGCAGCCGCGGTGTTGCTGCGCAGGCCCCGACCGCTGCGGATACCGAGCCAGGCCGACAGACCGCCGGTGATAACGATGCAGCCGACGAAGACGCCGATCGCGATGCCGATCGGAAGCGCGAATACCGGTCGCGCGCCGTCGATGAGCCAGAGGGCGCCGAACCCGACGAGCCAGGTCAGCCCCCACGCGAGCGTGATGTAGGGCACGAAACCGTTGATCTGCGACTCCATGCTGCGCTGTTGGTTCTGCAGCAGCGCGTACATGGCAGCGGGGTCGAGGGGCGCGTCCGCGTCGGTGCCACCCGGGCCCGCGGCATCCGCTCTGCTCTTGTCGTTTGTCATGTTTACTTTGTAACACAAACTACTCTGTGAGGTCAAGAGGTTTATCACCGCAGCCAGCGACGTTCCTCGCGCGCCCTTAAGCTGGAGGGCCGATGTCTGACGAACCCTTTGTGATCTCCTTCCCCGCCGACCTCCCCGTGAGCCAGCGCCGGGAGGACATCGAGCGCGCCATCGCCGAGAACCAGGTCGTGATCATCGCGGGCGCGACCGGCTCGGGCAAGACGACGCAGATTCCGAAGATGCTGCTGTCGATGGGCTACGAGAGCATCGGCCACACGCAGCCGCGCCGCATCGCCGCGCGCACGATCGCCGAACGCATCGCGGAAGAACTCGGCCAGGAGGTCGGCGAACTCGTCGGCTACCAGGTGCGGTTCACCGACCGGGTCGGAGCCGACACCAAGATCAAGCTGATGACCGACGGTATCCTGCTCAACCAGATCCACCGCGACCGCGATCTCAAGAAGTACGACGCCATCATCATCGACGAGGCGCACGAGCGCAGCCTCACCGTCGACTTCCTGCTCGGCTACCTCAAGCAGCTGATGCCGCGCCGGCCCGACCTCAAGATCATCATCACCAGCGCCACCATCGACCCCGGCAGCTTCTCGCGGCACTTCGACGACGCCCCCATCATCGAGGTCTCGGGGCGCACCTACCCGGTCGAGGTGCGGTTCCGGCCGTTGGTGGCGGAGGCCTCCAGCGGGTCGAGCAGGAGCGCCAGGGACGGATCGGAACCTGACGAGGGTTTCGATACGGTCGCTGAGCGACCTACTCAACCGGCAGACGCACCCGCCGTCGACCGCGATCCGATCGAAGGCATCAACGCGGCGCTCGACGAGCTCGCGCGCGAGGGTACCGGCGACGTGCTGGTCTTCCTCAGCGGCGAGGCCGAGATCCGCGACGCCGAAGACGCCATCCGCGGCCGAAACCTGCCGAACACCGAGGTGCTCCCCCTCTACGGACGCCTGTCGAGCGCCGACCAGCACAGGGTGTTCCAGCCGTCGACCCAGGCCGGCACCCGCCGCCGCATCGTGCTCGCGACCAACGTCGCCGAGACCAGCCTCACCGTTCCCGGCATCAAGTACGTGATCGACGCCGGAACCGCACGCATCTCGCGCTACAGCGTGCGCTCGAAGATCCAGCGGCTGCCGATCGAGGCGATTTCGCAGGCGTCGGCGAACCAGCGCTCCGGACGCTCGGGCCGCACCAGCGACGGCATCGCGATCCGCCTGTACAGCGAAGAAGACTTCCTCAAGCGGCCCGAGTTCACCGAACCCGAGATCCTGCGCACCAACCTCGCGGCCGTCATCCTGCAGATGATCTCGCTCGGGCTCGGCGACATCGCGAACTTCCCCTTCCTGCAAGCGCCCGACTCGCGCGGCATCAAAGACGGGCTCGACCTGCTGCGCGAGCTCGGCGCGGTCGACGGCGGTTTCGATACGCGACCTCCTTCGTCGGGCGCTACTCAACCAGCGGTCGCTCGCCTCACCCAGGTCGGCAAGCAGCTGTCGCAGCTGCCGATCGACCCGCGGCTCGCCCGCATGATCATCGAGTCGAAGAAACACGGCACCACCCGCGAGGTGATGGCGATCGTCGCCGGGCTCTCGATCCAGGACCCGCGCGAGCGCCCGCTCGAGAAGCGCCCGCAGGCCGACCAGGCCCATGCCCGCTTCACCGACCCGACGAGCGACTTCCTCAGCCTGCTGAAACTCTGGGACTACCTCAAAGAGAAGCAGAAAGAACTCAGCGGCAACCAGTTCCGCCGCATGTGCCGCAGCGAGTACCTCAACTACCTGCGCATCCGCGAGTGGGAAGACGTCTACAAGCAGCTCACCCGCCTGGCGAAGCAGCTCGGCCTGCATGTCGGCGAGCCGCACACGAACCCCGACGGCATCCACCGCTCGCTGCTCGCCGGCCTGCTCAGCCAGATCGGCCTGAAAGACGTCGCGAAGAAGGACTACGTCGGCGCCCGCCAGTCGCGCTTCGTGATCTTCCCGGGGTCGGCACTGGCCAAGAAGCAGCCCGCAGCGATCATGAGCGCCGAGCTCGTCGAGACCAGCCGGCTGTTCGCCCGGGTCAACGGCGCGATCGACCCGGCGTGGGCCGAGCAGATCGCGGGCGACCTCGTCAAACGCAGCTACTCCGAGCCGCACTGGGAGAAGCGCCAGGGCGCGATCGTCGCCTACGAGCGCGTCACCCTGTACGGCGTGCCGATCGTGATCAAGCGCCGCGTGCAGTTCTCGCGCATCGACCCCGGGTACGCCCGCGAGCTGTTCATCCGGCACGCGCTCGTCGAGGGCGACCTCGTCGCCGAGACCCTCAAGGGCCGCGACTGGGACTTCGACCGCGCCAACCGTGCGTTGCGAAAGGAACTCGCCGAGCTCGAAGAGCGCACCCGTCGCCGCGACATCCTGTTCGACGACGAGGCGATCTTCGAGTTCTACAACCGGCGCATCCCCGCCGATGTCGCCAGCACCAAGAGCTTCGAGGGCTGGTGGAAGAAGGAGCGCCAGACCACCCCCGACTTCCTCACCATGACCGCCGAGAACCTCGTCGACGAGCCCGAGGCCACGGTCGACGAAGACGCGTTCCCGAGCGTGTGGCACCAGGGCGACCAGCGGCTCGCGCTCACCTACCGTTTCGAGCCCGGCTCCGACGACGACGGCGTGACCGTCAACATCCCGATCGCGTTGCTCGCCTCGCTCAAGGCCGACGGATTCGACTGGCAGGTGCCCGGCTTCCGCGAAGAACTCGTCACCGCGCTGATCAAGAGCCTGCCGAAAGAGATCCGCCGCAACGTGGTTCCGGCGGGCGACTGGGCGCGCAAGCTGCTCGCCGGCGCACCGGCCGAACCCGAGGCGAGTCTCACCCGGTACCTCGCCGACGAGATCCGCCGCCAGACCTACACCCCGGTCGACGCGTCGAACTTCGACGTCGACCGCGTGCCCGGCCACCTGCGCGTGACCTTCGCGGCGATCGACGAGCGCGGCAAGGTCACCGCCTCCTCGAAGGTGCTCAGTTCGTTGCAGCTGCAGCTCAAGTCGACGGTGCGCGCGAGCGTCGCGAAGGCCTCGGTCACCCCGAAGAGCGACCTCGAACGCACGGGCCTCACCACGTGGGACTTCGACGAGCTGCCTCGCACGCTCGATACGAAACACGGCAGCGGTGTCATCCGGGCCTATCCGTCTCTCGTCGACGAGGGAAAATCGGTGGCGATCCGCCTGCAGTCGACGCCCGAAGACCAGGCGCGCGCCATGAAGGCGGGAGTGAGGCGGATGCTGCAGCTCTCGATCCCCGCACCGACCGCGTACGTGCAGCAGCATCTGACCGGCGCCGAGAAGTTGTCACTCGCGACGAGCCCCTACAAGTCGACGAACGACCTGTTCGCCGACGCCATGGCCGCGTGCATCGACGACGTGCTGGGCGACGCCACTATCTTCACCAGGGCCGAGTTCGAGGCGGCCCGCGACCGCGTCTCGGCGACGATCGTCGACGCGATGTTCCAGACGGTGGCGCAGGTCAGCGCGATCCTGCTCGCCGCCCGCGCCGCCGAGAAGCTGATCAGCAAGACCTCGAGCATGGCGTTGCTCGCCCCGCTCGCCGACGCGCGCGAGCAGTTGAGCGACCTCGTCTACCCCGGCTTCGTGGCCGCGACCGGAGGGGTGCGACTGCGCCGCATCCCGGTCTACCTCGCCGCGCTCGCGCACCGCATCGAGCGGCTCGCCGACAACGCCGGACGCGACCGCGTCTGGCTCTCCGAAGTGCAGGAGGCCACACAGCGCTACGTCTCGGCCGGCGGCGACCTGCCGCTGCAGCCCGACGCCCCCGAGCACCTGCGTCACGCCCGCTGGATGCTCGAGGAGCTGCGCGTCTCGCTGTTCGCCCAGCACCTGCCCACCGCCGAACCGGTCTCGCTGCAGCGCATCACGAAGGTGCTCGGCGGCGGCTGAGCCCCTGCCGGCCGGCCCGCCCGCGTGCCAAATGCAGGAGAAATCTCCGGCACGCCCGCGCGATCCGCGCCAACGTGTGACTCGACGTGGTTTCTCCTGCATTTGGCACGCGGCGGCGGCGGGGTTAGCGTCGAGCCATGCCCGTGAACGCGCCCGACACCCGCTTCGTCTATACCCGCTCCGACGACGCCCGCGCGAAGCCGCTCATCGACGAGCTGTCGCGCGAGTACGACGAGCGCTACGGGCTCAACGACGGCATCCCGTCGTCGGTCGAGCTCAGCCGTTACCCGGCCGAGCGGTTCGCGCCCGAGAACGGCGGGGCCTTCCTGCTCGTCGTGCGTGACGACGAGGTCGTCGCCGGAGGCGCATTTATGCGAACGGATGACACGACCGCCGAGATCAAACGCGTGTGGACGTCGTCCGGCCACCGCCGACAGGGTCTCGCCCGCGTGGTGATGGCGGAACTCGAGCGCGAGGCGGCGGCCCGCGGCTACGCCACCGTCGAGCTCACGACCGGAGCCCGCCAACCCGAGGCCGTCGCGCTCTACCTGAGCCTCGGCTACACACCGCAGTTCGACCTCGACGGCGACCTCGAGGCGGTCGGCTACCTGGCCTTCACGAAGCCCCTGGTCGAGTAGGTCGCTCGGCGACCGCATCGAAACCGACCAGCAGCGCACGCACCGCGCGCACGCGGGCGTCGAGCGGGTCGTGCGCGCGCAGGGCGGCGCCGACGGCCGCGACGAGGGGTGTGAGCACCGTTCCCGCATCCGCCTGACCGACCTCGACCAGCTCGACCGCGCACGCGGCCTCGATCGCGAGAATCGTGCCGAGCAGGTCGACCGACTTCTCGAGCGCCTGCAGCGCGAGCGCGGCGTTCGACGAGTGGTCTTCGACGCCCTCCGAGAGCGACGACCCCGACAGCGAGATCGGCGCGGCGAGATGCCGCAGCTCGGCCAACTGCGCCGCCGCCGAGTACCAGAGCAACCCGGGCACGACCGCGTCGCCCGAGCGGCGCAGCGCCACCCCGAGCGTCGAGAGCTGCGAGATGCGCCGCTCGCTCATGGCGGCGACGTGCGCGATCACGACGCGCAGGTTCTCTAGCGCGAGCGCGAGTTCGAGCGCGAAGAAGTTGCCGCCCGATACGAGCGACGCCGACTCGACGTCGACGAGCGGGTTCTCGGCGCGCGAGTTGAGCTCGAGCTCGAGCGTGGTCGCCAGCCGCGCGATCGCGACGCCGAGCGAGCCGTGCACCTGCGGCACCGAGCGGAACGAGATCGCGTCTTGCGTCGACACGACGCCCGACGCGAGCGACGACGATTCGAGCAGGCTCCGGATGCGCCCCGCCGACACCGCCTGCGGTCCGATCGCGTGGGCGGCCTGCACGCGCGGGTCGAACGGCGAGAGGTTGCCGCCGGCGCCGTGTGCGGCGAGCGCCACGAGCGAGAGGCCCGTCACGAGGTCGGCGGCACGGGCGAGGGCGCGCAGGTCGGTGACGACGAGCGATCCGACCCCGATGCTGTAGCTGTTGGCGCTGAGCGACGCGATCGCCTCGTGCGGCTGCAGTGTGACGGGGGTCAGGCCCACGGCGTCGAGCGCCGCGGCCCCGGGCACGACGACGCCGTCGACGAACGCGAACCCGCCGCCCGTCGCCACCGCCGCGATCGCCGCGAGCTGGGTCAGGTCGGCCGCGCCCACCGAGCCCGTACGCGGCACCAGCGGATACACGTCGCGGTTGAGCAGCTCGCGGTACTGCGCGGCGAGGGCGACGGTCACGCCCGCTCCCCCGCGGCTGAAGCCGATCAGCCGGGCGGCGATCACGGCCCGCGTCTGCTCGAACGACAGCGCCTCGCCGATGCCGCCCTGGCTGTTGCGGATCGTGCGGCGCTGAAACTCTTCCAGCCTCTCGTGCGAGACGACCACGTTGCGGCCCGCACCGAGTTCCGTGTTCAGCCCGTAGACCGGTTCTCCCGCGGCCAGCACGCCCTCGACGACGTCGCGGGAAACCTGCAGGTCGCGTTCGAGAATCGAGGCGAATCCGACCCGGTCGTTGGCGCGGGCGATGGCGACGACGTCCGCGATGCTGATCGCCTGTCTGGAGAGTATGGGCACGTCAGAAGTCTGTCAGGTTGGCGCGCAGCCCTCCGTCGCCGAGCTCGTCGCGCAGCAGGCCGCGGCGACGCAGGGCGGGAACGAGCGGGTCGAGCGTGCGGTGCACGTGCGCGGGGTGCACCTGGCCGGTGAAGAGGAATCCGTCGCCGCCCACCTCGTCGGCCAGTGCGCCGAGGTGGTCGGCGATCCGGTCGGCGGTGCCGATCACGGCGAGACCGTCTTTGTTCGCCCTGGTCTGCAGGATCTCGCGCAGCGTCGAGCCGGCGGGCGCCGACTTCACGAAGTTGTCGAGTGTGCCCTGGTTGCTGTTGGTCGTGAGCTCGGGCAGCGGGGCGTCGAGGTCGAACTTCTTGAAGTCCACGCCGCTCAGGTAGGAGACGCCCTGCAGCGCCTCGTCGATCGCGGCCTGGGTGAGTTCGGCGCGGCGGCCGCGCACGGCGGCGGTCTCCTCGTCGTTCGCGGTGACGATCGGATTGACGACGAAGAGCACCTTCAGCTCGTCGGGATTGCGGCCGGCGGCGGATGCCACGTCGCGGATCGACTGGCGGTACGCCTTCATCCGCTCGGGCGTCGACGACAGCTGCAAGATCACGTCGGAGTTCCGGCCGGCGAACTCCTGGCCGCGGCCCGACGCTCCCGCCTGCACCATCACGGGTTCGGTAGCGAGCGGGGCGGTGTTCAGCGGCCCGCGCACCTGGAAGAACTCGCCCTTGTGGTCGATCGTGTGCACCTTCTCGAAGTCGGCGAACACGCCGTTCGCGGTGTCTTCGAGAATCGCGTCGGGCTCCCACGAGCGCCAGAGCTTGCGCACGACGTCGACCCATTCCTGGGCGCGGTCGTAACGCAGGTCGTGGTCGATCTGCTTGTCGAGCCCGTAGTTCTGCGCGGCGATGTCGCTGCCGCTCGTGACGACGTTGAAGCCGAGCCGGCCGTCAGCGAAGTGCTGCAGGGTCGACAGCAGGCGGGCGGCAGTGAACGGCTCGTAGAAACTCGCGCTGAGCGTGGGCACGATGCCGAGGCGCTCGGTCGCCGAGAGCAGGTAGGGCACGAGCGGCAGCGGGTCGTGTTTGGGCACGAAGCGGGCGTCGCGCAGGTTGACCTCGGCGGTTCCGCCGTAGGTGTCGGGCACGGTCACGCCGTCTTCGATGATGAACAGGTCGAGACCCGCCGCCTCGAACACACGCGCGGCGTCTTGATAGACGGGCGGTTGCTTCCAGTCGTATCCGATGCCGTAGGTGGGGTCGCCCCAACCCTGCACGCCGAAGCCCGCGCCCAAGAACCATCCGAAATGCTGCAGTGCCATCAGTCGCCCGATCCGTCGGCGAAGCCGTCGGCGTTGACGTCGGCGGTCTCCTGCCAGCTGTTGTTGTACGCCTTGCTGAGGTAGTTGCCGCCGCCGTCGGGGGCGATCACCACGATCACACTTCCCTCGTGCGCCGTCGCCGCGACCTGCAGTGCGGCCGCGACCGCGAGGCCCGAGGACGGGCCGAGCAGCAGCGACTCTTCGACCGCGAGCCGGCGCACCGTGTCGTAGACGACAGCGTCGGGGATCGTGAGGATCTCGTCGGTCACACGCTTGTCGAAGATCGACGGCCAGTTCGACTCGGGCCAGCGGGTGCCGACGCCGTCGACGATGATCGTCGAGGCTTCCGCGCCGCCGTAGGTCGAGCCGACCGGGTTCGCGCCGATCACCCGCACACCGCCCTCGCTCACCTCTTTGAGGAACCGGCCGGTGCCGGTGACCGTGCCGCCCGTGCCGATGCCGGCCACGAAGTGGGTGACCGCGCCGCCGGTCTGCTGCCAGATCTCGGGGCCGGTGGTCTGGAAGTGCGCCTGAGGATTCGCCTCGTTCACGTACTGTGCCGACCGCCACGCGTTGGGGATCTCGGCCGCGATGCGGTCGGCGATCGCGCGGGCGTTCTGCGGGTTCTCGGGGCCGGCCTCCCAGTCGGCCTCGACGAGCTCGGCGCCGTAGGCCGTGAGCAGAGCGCGCTTCTCATCGGAGATGAACGCGCTGTGGATGATGATGACCGGATGACCCGTCAACCGCCCCACGAGGGCGAGACCGATTCCGGTGTTGCCCGAGCTCGACTCGACGATCGTCGCGCCGGGGAGCAGCGAACCGTCGGCCTCGGCCGTGCGGATCAGGTTGAGCGCGATGCGGTCTTTCGACGACCCGCCGGGGTTGCGGCTCTCGAGCTTCACCAGCACACGACAGTTCAGACCGGTCGTGAGGTTGTGCAACTCGACGATCGGGGTGTTGCCGATCAGGTCGGTCACGGAGGAAAGGATGCCGGGCAGATATGCCGAGCGCACCCCTGTGGGTTCTCCGATTATAGTCATCCGAAGACACTAGAACGACAGGCGGGCTGCGCAAACTCGTGTTGCCGACTGTGACGGGCGGCGACACGCGGCGTCACAGTCGGGCGTCGCTGGCCTCCCGCTCCCCCTCCGCCGACTCGTTCTCGTACAGGGCGACGAGTTCGCGCTTGAGCACTTTGCCGCTCGGTCCGAGGGGCAACGATTCGACGATCTCGATGCGACGCGGGTATTTGTAGGCGGCGAGCTTCTCCTTCGCGAACTCGACCAGGGCATCCGCCTCGACCTCGCTGCCCTGCGACAGCACGACGCAGGCCATCACCTCCTGCCCGTGCTTGTCGTGCGCGACGCCGAACACGGCGACGCTCGACACGTCGGGGTGGGTGGTGATGATCTCTTCGACCTCGCGCGGGTAGACGTTGTAGCCGTTGCGGACGACCATGTCTTTTTTGCGGTCGACGATCCAGACGTAGCCGTCGGCGTCTTTTGTGCCGAGGTCGCCGGTGCGGAACCAGCCGTCGACGATCGCCTTCGCCGACTCCTCGGGCAGGTTGAGGTAGCCCGACATGAGGTTGTGGCCGCGGATCACGATCTCGCCCAGCTCGCCGCGGGGCAGCAGTTCGACGGCGTCGTCTTTCTCGCTGTCGGCGATGTCGACGTCGACACCCCAGATGGCCTGGCCGACGCTGCCCGCGCGCGGCTCACGGCCCACGTGGTTGAAGCTGGCGACCGGCGAGGTCTCGGTGAGCCCGTAGCCCTCGTAGATCTCGACGCCGAAGACCTCGCGGAACTTGTCGATGACCGCGACCGGTAAGGATGCGCCTCCCGACACCGCATACCGCAGTTTCGGGCGTTCGTCGGTGTTCTTCGCCGCTTCGAGCAGCGCGATGTACATCGTCGGCACCCCCATGATGATGGTGCACTCGCTGTCGATGAGCGCGCGCAGGGCCGACTCGCCGCTGAACTTGGGCAGCAGCACGACGCGGGCGCCCGCGCGCAGCGAGGTGTTGAGCGCGCAGGTCTGCCCGAAGGTGTGGAACAGCGGAAGGCAGCCGAGCACGGTGTCGTCGGCGGTGAGGTCGAACGTGTTCAGCAGCAGAGTGTTCGCCTGTTCGACGAGGGCGAGGTGGCTGCCGAGGGCGCCCTTCGGCTTGCCCGTGGTACCGCTCGTGTAGAGGATCGTGGCGATGTCGCCGGGCGCGCGCGCGACGTAGGTGTCGATCGGCTCGGCGTCGGCGGCGAGGTCTTCGAGCCGGGGCACACCCTCGATCGGTCCGGGCGCCAGCACCGAGAACACGGGCACACCGGCCAGCGCTCCACCCCACTCGCCCTCGCCGAGCAGGGGCGCGGCGCAGACGAGCAGGCTCGCACCCGAGTCGCGCAGCACGTACTCGATCTCGTCGGCCTTGAGCAGGGCGTGCACCGGCACGACGATCGCGCCGAGGCTGAGCACGGCGTAGTAGACCCGCGGAAAATCGGCCACGTTCGGGATGAGCACACCGACGGCGTCGCCGGGCTTCACCCCGCGGCTGCGCAGGGCGCCGGCGTACGCGCGCGTCTCGTCCCAGAGGCGGGCGTAGCTGATGTCGTCGTCGCCGACGGTGATGGCTGTGCGTTCGGGGGTGCGCTCCGCGGATTCTTTGAGAATCGCTGCAACGGAGAGGGTCTGATACGTCGGGTCCATCGTGAATCTCCTGTCGGCTGTGACCGGGGTCTTCTCTCGCACGGTACCCGGCTGCCCGTGGCGGGGCAACTACCTGAGCATTCCGTCATTTGGCGTAGGGCGGCGTCACATTCGCGCGCGACCGGCGGAGGCTGCCTACTGTGGAAACACATCGCGGCGTGCCCAAGTGGTCAAAGGGAACGGACTCATAACCCGTCAGTCGCAGGTTCGAATCCTGCCGTCGCGTCTCCTTAAACACGTATTGCCGGTCGAGTAGGTCGCTCTGCGACCATATCGAGACCCGCGATGGGGTTTCGATACGGCCGCAGGCGGCCTACTCGACCGGCAGATACTGCTTCGTACTACGCGTTCGCGGGTGCCTTCGCGGTGGCGGACGCGTTCGACTCGTACGACGTGTTGGTCGACTCGAAGAAGTTCACGAGCTGCAGCGTGTCGTTCGCGGCGGCCATCCACTTGGCGGGGTTCGACACGTTGTAGTGCGCGTCGAATCCGAGCTCTTCCAGGCGGCGGTCGGCGAGGTACTTCACGTACTGGTTGATGTACGTGGCGTTGAGGCCGAGGATGCCGTTGGGGAGCAGGTCGCGGTTGTACTCCTCTTCCATCTCCACGGCGTCGAGGATCATCTGCTTGATCTCGGCGGCGAACTCCTCGGTACCGACCTCGGGGTTCTCCTCGAGCACGGTGAGGATGAGGTTGATGCCGAACTTGAGGTGCAGGCTCTCGTCGCGCACGACCCAGTCCATAAGCGAACCGAAGTTGCGCAGCAGGTTGCGCTGGCGGAACGACAGGGCGACCATAAAGCCCGAGTAGAACCAGACGCCCTCGAGGATGACGTTGTACGCCACGAGGTTGCGCACGAAGTCCTGCTTGCCCTCGACGGTGGAGATGTCGAGCGTCTGCTCCGTCATACGACGGATGTACTTCATCTCGAACTCTTCTTTGCGAGCCATCGACGGGATGTCGACGTGCGAGTTGTACGCGGCTTCCCGGTCGATCGGGAAGGTCTCGAGCACGTACTCGAAGCTCATGCAGTGGTTGGCTTCTTCCCACATCTGCTTCGCGAGGTAGATGCTGCACTCCGCGGCGGAGACGTACGGGTACACGCCGAAGGCCAGGGCCTTGTTGACGAGCAGCTCGTTCGGGTTGAAGTAGCTCATGAGGAAGGTCACCGCGTGACGCTCTTCGTCGCTCATCTTCTTGAAGTCGGCGATGTCTTCGCCGAGCTGGATCTCGTTCGGGAACCAGGTGTTCGCGACGGCCTGGTCGTACAGGTCCATCGCCCACTGGTACTTGATCGGTTTGAGGAGGAGGCCGTCTTGCAGGCCGGTTCCGAGAATTCCCATGATTAGTTCGTTTCCTTTACTGGCAGCTGTCGCACTGCAGTTCGTCCATCGGGTCTACGGGCACGTAGTAGTCGTCGGGTCCCATTACTTGACACCTCCGAAGCCGAAGCCCTTGCGCGGTGCGGCGGGAGCCGCGGCATCCGAAGCTCCGTTCGTTCCGGCAGCGACCGTCGCCTTGGGGGCTCCGAAGCCCTTCTTGGCGCCGTCGCCGATGTCTTCGCTCTTGTTGACCTTGACGGTCGACTGCTCGGCGGTGTGGCGCGGCTTCATGTGCAGGTAGTACGTGGTCTTGACGCCGCGCTCCCATGCACCCATGTAGATGTCCATCATGTCGCCGATGTCGCGCGTCTCGAGGTACATGTTGCGGCTGATCGCCTGGTCGATCCACTTCTGGGCACGCGCCGCTACCTCGAGGAACGAGTAGGGCGAGAGCTGGAAGCTCGTCTTGTAGGTGGCCTTGACCGAGTCGGGGATCGACGCGATGTTCTGGATGTCGCCCTGGCTGCGCAGGATGGTCTCCTTGGTCGACTCCCACAGGCCGAGACCCTGGAGCGTGGTGACAAGGTTGCGGTTGACCTCGAGGAACTTGCCGTTCGAGGTGGCGCGGCTGAAGATCTGCGAGAACTGCGGGTCGAGGCCGGGCGTGGTGCCGGCGACGAGGCCGATCGACGCGGTCGGCGCGATGGCCATGAGCGTCGCGTTGCGCATTCCGCCCTTGACCTTGAGACGCAGCGCGTCCCAGTCGAGGCGCGTCTTGCGGTTGACCTTGATCTCCTGGCCGCGGTCGGCTTCGGTGAGCGCGATCGAGTCGATCGGCACGAGGCCCTGGGCCCAACGCGAACCGGCGAAGTTCTTGTAGGCACCGCGCTCCTGGGCGAGGTTGGCGCTCTCGTCGATCGCCGCGTAGGAGACGTGCTCCATGATCTCGTCGATCAGGTCGTACGACTCTTCGCTCTCGTAGCTGATGCCCATGCGCTCGATGATGTCGGTGAAGCCCATCACACCGAGGCCGACGGCTCGGTTCTGCTCGTTCGAGAAGTCGGCCTCCTTCACGCTGGAACGCGTGATGTCGATCAGGTTGTCGAGCTGGCGCACCGCGAGGCGGGCGCTCTCTTCGATCTTCGAGAAGTCGAGCTTGCCCGCGTCGTCGAGGTGGCGCGAGAGGTTGATCGACGCGAGGTTGCAGACCGAGACGTTGTCTTCGTCCTGCGGGAGGGTGATCTCGGTGCAGAGGTTGGACAGGTGGATCGTGCCCGTGTTGTTGTTGAGCGCACGGTTGTTGATCGTGTCTTTCCAGGTGAGCCACGGGTGAGCGGTGCTCTGCAGCGACAGCAAGATCGACTTGAACTGCTCGCGGGCGCCCATCTTCTTGAACATGCGCATCTCGCCGGCTTCGGCCTTCGCGACGTACTCGTTGTAGCGCGTCGAGAACTCCTGGCCGTAGAGCTCGTTGAGGTCGGCGACCTCCAGCGGGTCGAAGAGGTACCAGTAGTCGTCGTTCTGCACGCGCTTCATGAACTCGTCGCTGATCCAGACCGCGGTGTTGGCGGTGCGGGTGCGGCGGTACGGGTCGCCCGAGTTCTGGCGCAGGTCGAGGAACTCGGGGAAGTCGAGGTGCCAGTTCTCCATGTAGAACGCGAGGGCGCCGAACTTCTTTCCGCCTCGGCTCACCGCCCGGAGGATGGAGTCGATGGTGTGCATGAACGGGATCGGGCCGGTCGACGTGGTGTTGTTCGAGCGGATGGGCGAGCCCTGGGCGCGCAGCTTGGTGACCGAGAGGCCGATTCCGCCGGTGCCCTTGGTGAGCCACATGACATCGCGGGTGGTCTTCGCGATGTGCTCCATGTCGTCCTGCATCTCCATAACGAAGCAGTTCGCGAGCTGGGGGTAGACGGTGCCCGCGTTGACGAGGGTGGAGCCGGCCGCGAGGTACTCGAGCTTCGACATCTTCTCGTAGAAGGCGATGGCGTGCTCGGTCGGGTTCTGCTCGTTGAGCGAGAGGCCCATCGCGATGCGCATCCAGAAGTACTGGGGAACCTCGAGCGCGTCGCCGTTGCGGCCCTTGATGCCGTAACGGTTGTTCAGGGTCACGACGCCGATGTACTTGAGGAGCTCGTCGTGGGCGGGCTCGAGCGCGGCGGAGAGAACCGAGAAGTCGAAGAGTTCGACGAGGCGGGAGTCGAGCAGGCCCTCTTCGACACCGCGACGCACGTTGGCCTCGAAGTGGGCGGCGTGCAGCGACTTGAGCTCGTCGGCGCCGGAGTAGTGGCCGAGCACGCGCTTGTAGATCGTCTTCAGCAGCAGGCGGGCGGCCACGACGTCGAACGCCGGGTCGTCTTTCACGTTCTGCAGGGCGACCTGGATGACGGCCTCGTCGAGCTGCTGGGTGGTGATGCCGTCGAAGAGCGTGAGCTCGAGCTCGGAGGCGATCTGGGTGACCCAGGTGATGTTGTCATCGAGGCCGTAGGTGGCGTGCTCGATTGCGAGGTTGATCTTGTTGGCGTCGTACGGCTCCCGCTCGCCGCTGCGCTTTACTACTGTGATTCCCACGAATGCTCCCTCAAAAATTCACCAAAATGACCACGATTTTTCTTCGCCGGCCCGGGTGTTCCACCACTATATATCGGGGTTCCGACATAAAGCGATCCCTACATGTAGTGGGCGTGTCATCCACAGGTGTGGATAACTTCGCGGAGTTCTCCACAGGGCAAGCCGTCGTGGAACGCAAGCCCCCAAGCGGGTCGGATGTCACGGCGACTCCGTAGACTAGGCCGGTGAGTAGCTACGCGAATCTGTTGAAAACCCCGGGGGTCGCCCGCATCATCGCGGCGCAGTTAACCGCCCGGTTCCCCTCGGGGATGCTCTCGCTCGCGTACCTGCTGCACATCGAGCACATCCACCACTCCTACGCCGCCGCCGGCCTGGTGCTCGCGGCCACCAGCCTCGGCCAAGCCATCGCCGGTCCGCTGACCAGCCGGTGGATGGGCGTCTGGAGCATGCGCAAGGTGCTCATCCTCACCATGGTGGTCTGCGCCATCTCGATCTTCTGCATGGCCTTCATCGTGATGCCGGTGTGGGCCTACATGCTCGTCGGCCTCATCGGCGGGCTCTCGACTCCCCCGATCCAGCCCGCCGTGCGCACCATCTATCCCAAGATGGTCAACTCGAAGCAGCTCACCCCGCTGTTCTCGCTCGACGCGTCGGCACAGGAGATCATCTGGGTCGCCGGCCCGGTCATCACCACCTTCGTCGCCGTGCAGATCTCGACGACGCTCGCGATCGTGCTCGCCGGAATCCTGCTGGTCGGCGGCGGCCTCTGGTTCATCATGTCGCCCGAGGTCGGGCGCGTGCGCATCCCGCGCAGCAAGCGCAAGTTCGGCGTCGTGTTGAAGCGGCCGGCCGTGCTGCTCTCCACCATCACCGGCTTCCTGCTCATCGGCGCGTGCGCCGCGGTCGAGGCCAGCGTCGTCGCGACCTTCGGCGAGGGCGGCGCCGAGTCGGGCATCATCCTCGCGATCTTCGCCCTCGGCTCCCTCGTCGGCGGACTCTCGCTCGGCCACCTGCCGGTCGGCCCGTGGGCGATGGCCCGTCGTATGTTCGCGGTCTTCGTCGGTATGTCGCTCGCGCTCGCGTCGCTCGACTTCTGGTGGCTCGCGATCGCGCTGCTCATCGCCGGCATCGGCATCGCCCCGGCCCTCGCGGTGATGTTCGCCATCGTGTCGGCCACCGTGAAGTTCAGCGACACCGCCGAGGCCTACGGCTGGGTCGGCACCGGCCAGCTGATCGGTTCGGCCATCGGCTCGGCCATCGCCGGCTTCCTCATCGACGCCAACGGCGCGACCGGCGGTTTCGCCGTCGCGGCCTCGTTCGCCTTCGTCGGGTTCCTCATCCCCCTGCTGCTGCGCAGCTGGCACCCCGACCTGCGCGGCCGCGAGCTCACCTCGCTGCCCGACACGGCGCCCATCCCGATCCAGCCGAGCTAGCGCCGGCGCCCACCCGTTTGCGAGTTCCGCACCTTCCGCCCGCGCGGGAAGGTGCGCGACTCGCAAATCGCCGGCCATCGGCGGCGTATTGCTCTTCGCGCGGCACCGCGACAGCGATTTGCCGCCAACGACGAGTGCCCGAGCGCCATGCTTCGAAACACAAGGCCGCGGATGACGCGGCTGCCGGTAGCGTGACGGGATGCCCGAACTTCCCGAGACCACCTGGGGCGACCCGGCCGCCGACCGCCGCGCCCTGCTTCTGCACGGCCTGAGCTCGAGCGGCGCCACCTGGTGGCGGGTCGCCGAGGCGCTCGCGTCGGACGGCTGGCACGTGACCGCGGTCGACCTGCGCGGCAACGGCGACGCGGCGACCGCCGAGCACTACGCCTTCGCCGACTACGCGGCCGACCTCCCCGGCTACGGCTGGAACCTGCTCGTCGGCCACTCGCTCGGCGGCGCCGTCGCCACGTTCGCCGCACTGCGCGCGGGATTCACCGACCGCGTCGTGCTGCTCGACCCGGCCATCGATCTCCCCACCGACGACCTCGCGGGCCTGCTCGCGAGCGAACTCGACGAGCTCGCCCTCGACGAGGCGGGCTTCCGTGCGTTGCGCCCCACATGGCATCCGACCGACGTCGCGCTCAAGGCGGCCTCGGCCGCGAAGGCCACGGCAGACATGGTCGCGCGCACGGTCGCGCACAACACCCCGTGGACCGCCCTCGACGAGGCCGCGCGCCTGCCGGTCGCGACGCTGATCGTCGGAGGCGACCCCGTGGTCTACAGCATGCTGCCGACCGCGACTGCCTTGGCCCTCGTCGCCGCGAACCCGCTGATCGAGTACCGCGTCGTCGAGGGCGCCGGCCACTCGCCGCACCGCGACCGCCCCGACGAGACGCTCGCGCTGCTGCGGGAGTGGCTCGGCTAGATCACCAGCGCCCGTGCACGGCCTCGCGGAAGTAGCGGTCGTAGATGTCGGTGACCGCGGCGCCGAACGACGCGGGCAGCGGGGCGACCGAGCCGGCCGACGCGTTCGCGCGGGCCTGCTCGACATTGCGCGCACCGGGGATGACCGTCGTCACTCCGTCGAGCTGCGCGAGCCAGGCGAGAGCCGCGACCGAGGGGGTCAGGTCGACCGAGGCGGCGAGCGCCGAGAACTCCTGCGCCGCGGCGACGCCGCGCTCGAAGTCGACGCCCGAGAAGGTCTCCCCCACGTCGAAGCTCTCGCCGTGCCGGTTGAACGTGCGGTGGTCGTTCGCCGCGAAGGTGGTCTCGGCGGTGTACTTGCCGCTGAGCAGTCCCGAGGCGAGAGGCACGCGCGTGATCACGGCGATGCCGGCTTCTGCCGCGGCCGGCAGCACGCGCTCGAGCGGCTTCAACCGGAACGCGTTCACGATGATCTGCACGCTCGCGAGCCCGGGGCGGGCGATCGCGGCGAGCGCCTCGTCGACGGTCTCGACGCTCACGCCGTAGCGGGCGATCGCTCCTTCGGCGACGAGGGTGTCGAGCGCGTCGTACACGGCGTCGGTCGAGAACACGGGCGTCGGCGGGCAGTGCAGCTGCACGAGGTCGAGCGTGTCGACGCGCAGGTTTGCGCGCGAGCGGTCGGTCCACTCGCGGAACTTGGCGAGGGTGAAGTTGGCGGGGTCTTGGTCTTCGCGGCGGCCCATCTTGGTCGCCACGAAGACGTCGAGGTCGGGGTTGTCGGCGAGGTAGCCGCCGATGATCTGCTCGCTGCGCCCGTCGCCGTACACGTCTGCGGTGTCGAACACGGTGACCCCCGCCTGAACGGATGCGTCGAGAACCGCTCGGGCATCCGCCTCGCTCACGTCACCCCAGTCGGCACCGAGCTGCCAGGTTCCGAGTCCGATGACCGAGAGGTCTCTGCCGATGCGCGCTACGTTGCGAGTGTCCATGGCACGAGCCTACGGGCATCGCGAGAACCCGGTTCGCGCTTGCGGGCCGGTGCCGAGTCGCCTAGAGGGCGCCGGGGCGAGCCCTAGTCGCGCAGGTTCTCCTTGTACTCGTTCTTCGCCTCGGTCGCGTCACGGTTCGCCTCGGCCTTCTTCACGTCGCCCTCGGCCTTCTTCACCTCGGCGTCGGCCTTGACCTCGTCGACCTTGTCGCCGATGCGCTCTTTCGTGTCGTCAGCCCACTCGCCGATCTTCTTGCCGGTGGCTTCTGCCGCGTCTTTGGCATTGTCGAATACGCCCATGATGTCTCCCTCGATCAACTGGTTTAGAGCGACCCTATTGCCCGGCCCCGGCGGCCTCCAGAGGTTGACAGATTTCCCCCGAAAATTCTCGGCTTCACCCCAGACTGACGAACGAATCGCCGGAAACGTTGGGTAGCGGTCGCCGAACCCGCGGTCGTAACGTCGCACCATGAAGCGCATTCTTCTCCCCACGGTCCTGCTGGCGGTGGCCGTGTCGCTGGCCGGTTGCACCTCGTCGCCGAGCACGGTCGACCAGGTCGCTCCGATGACCGGTGAAGGATCGAGAACATCGGATGCCGCGTCGGAGGCGACGCTCGCCGAAGACTCCCGGTCGGTCGTCACGACGGGATCGATGACGGTCACGGCCGACGACCCGATCGCCGCCGCCACCGCCGCCGTGACGATCGTCGAGGCGGCAGGCGGGCGCGTCGACGCCCGCACCGAGAACGCGCCGACCGAGAACGACAACGGCTCGGCGACCCTGAGCCTTCGCATACCGTCGACGTCGCTCACGGCGACCCTCGACGAGCTGAAGACGCTGGGCGACACCGAGAACGTGTCGGTCAACGCCGTCGACGTGACGACGCAGAGCCAAGACCTCGCCGCCCGCATCTCGGCACTGCGCGCATCGGTCGACCGGCTCACGGCACTGCTCGCGACGGCGACCGACACCAAGGTGCTCATCGAGCTGGAGACCGCGATCAGCGAGCGGCAGGGCAACCTCGAGGCGATGGAGGCGCAGCAGCGCGACCTCGCCGACCAGGTGGCGCTGTCGAGCATCGAGCTGTCGCTCATCTCGCCCACCGACGCCCCGGTCACCCCGCCCGACTCGTTCTGGAGCGGAGTGCTCGCCGGCTGGACCGCGCTCACCGGCTTCTTCGGATTCGTGCTCGTCGCCCTCGGCGTTCTGACGCCGTGGCTGGTGCTCGCCGGTGTGCTCGTGGTTGTCGCCCTGCTCGTGCGGCGGCGCCGTCGGGCGACTCGGGCCGTGGTGCACACCGACGCCTGAGCGCTCGCCCGGTTCATCCGGCCCCGCAGACGACGAAACCCCCGCCGAATACCGGCGGGGGTTTCGCTACAACAGTGGTGGACCCTAGGAGATTTGAACTCCTGACCTCCTCGATGCGAACGAGGCGCGCTACCAACTGCGCCAAGGGCCCGTGTTGCGTAGCTACGTTATCACGACAGCGACGCGGTTTCGATCCGTGCGCGCCTAGCTGGCCGTGCGGCGGCGACGCAGGACCGCGTCGAGGTCGGGCGTCGCGGCGGCGCTCTGGTCGACGATGCCCATGGCGGCGAACCGGCTGGGCCGGGTGATCGGGATCGGCTCGACGACGGGCGCGGCCTCTGCCGCGCGGCGGGCACGCTCGGCGTCCGCGGCGGCCTGACGCAGTTCGGCGGCGACCTCGTCGGCGACGATGACCACCGGCTCGACGACGGGGCGCGAGAGGTACAGCGGCTTGGGGATCGGAACCGGGGTCCACTGCTTCTCGGCGACCGGGGCGGGCGGCTGGCGAACAACGGGCGCGGTGCGACGCGCCACACGTTCGACCGGCTGCTGCACGAGAGCCGCGGTGCGGGCTCGGCTGATCGAGGCGAGGCGGCCGAGCATGGCGAACGAGGTGATGGCGCCGACCGCCGCGAAGGCGAGCACGGCGGGAGTGCCGGCGGCGGCACCGGTGGTGACCAGCAGCACGAACTGCACGACGAGGGCGATGACCGACCCGAAGAACACGGCGGAGGTCACGACGCGGGTGCGGCGCAGTCGGCGCGAGGCGACGGTGCGCGAGTTGACGACGGCGGCGAGGGCCGGCTGGGCCTGCGCGAGCTGGCGTTCCATGGTGCGGGAGACCGCGGCGTCGCGGGCCCGCTCGACCGCGTCGGCGAGCTGCTGTTGCTGCAGCAGGCTGCGCTGGAAGGCGGCGACGCTCTTCGCGCTCGTCTCGGCGCGCACCTCGGTCGGGATCTCGGCGCTCTCGGCGAGGATGCGCAGGGTCTGCTGCAGGCGCACGGCGTTGCGTTCGGTCGCGAGGTACTCGCGGCGGCGCAGCCAAGTGGGGATGAGATAGACCAGCCAGAGGCCCGCGGCAAGCGCGAGCATGGCGCCACTGCTGAGTCCGCCCGAAAGGTCCATGTGCCTACGCTAGGGGCGCATCCGCATATTCCTTGCAGGACACGGCGAAGCTTTCTCAGCCGATGCCGAGCGGACGTCGCGCCGCGACCCGGTCTGCCTCGGGAACGAGCGCGTTCTCGACCGGCACCCGGCCGTCTTTCCACCGGCGCAGAACGCCGGTGGGCAGTTCTTCGACGGTGAGCGCGAAACAGAAGTGGTCGCGCCAGTCGCCGTTGATATGGATGTACCGGCGCCGCAGTCCCTCGTAGCGGAAGCCGAGCTTCTCGACCACGCGCAGCGACGGCTCGTTCTCGGGCCGGATGCAGATCTCGATGCGGTGCAACCCGACCGTGAAATAGCAGTGGTCGCTGGCGAGGGCGACCGCGGTCGGGGTGAGCCCCTTGCCGGCGAACCGCTCCGACACCCAGTACCCGATGGTCGCCATCGAGACCGAGCCGTAGCTGATCGACGACACGTTCAGCTGCCCGGCGAGCTCGCCCTTGTATTCGATGACGAACGGAAGGCCGAGCCCCGCGCGGGCGTTCGCCAGCAGGTGGCGGATGCTCGAGCGCACGTCGAAACTCATCGGGCCGACCGGGTTGGTCGCCTCCCATTTGCGCAACCAGGTGCGGTTCTCGAGCAGTTCGCGTTCGAGCGTGCGGGCGTCTCGAAGTCGAACCGGTCGAATCGAAATGTCCCCGTCGCGCAGGGTGGGGATGAGTGTCGGCATGGGGGTGTTACTCCAGCGAGGAGGAGAACTCCTTCAGCCACGGGCGCAGCTCGGGTCCGAGGTCTTCGCGTTCGACGGCGAGCTGCACGATCGCCTTGATGTAGTCGAGACGGTCACCGGTGTCGTACCGGCGGCCGCGGAAGACGACGCCGTAGACGCCGCCCGCGATGTTGTTCTTCGCGAGGGTGCGCAGCGCGTCGGTCAGCTGGATCTCGTTGCCCTTGCCGGGCGGCGTGTTCTCGAGCACGTCGAACACGTCGGGCTGCAGCACGTAGCGGCCGATGATGGCGAAGTTCGACGGGGCGGTGCCCTCGGCGGGCTTCTCGACGAGGTCGAGCACCTTGACGACGTCCGGGTTGCCGGTGGCTTCGACCGTGGCCACACCGTACATGTGGGCGACCGAGGGGTCGACCTCCATGAGGGCGATGACGGTGCACTCGCGCTTGTTCTGCTCTTCGATCATGCGCGCGAGCAGTACGTCGCGCGAGTCGATCAGGTCGTCGCCGAGAAGTACGGCGAACGGCTGGTTGCCGACGTGCATGTGGGCACGCAGGACGGCGTGGCCGAGACCGCGGGGGTCGCCCTGGCGCACGTAGTGCATGTCGGCGAGGTCGTTGGAGTACTCGACCTTGTGCAGCTTGTCGGTGTCGCCCTTGGTGGTGAGGGTGGCCTCGAGCTCGGTGGCACGGTCGAAGTGGTTCTCGAGCGCAGTCTTGTTACGGCCGGTGATGAGGAGCACGTCGGTGAGTCCGGCGGCTACCGCTTCTTCGACCACGTACTGGATCGCCGGCTTGTCGACGACCGGGAGCATCTCCTTCGGCATTGCTTTCGTGGCGGGGAGGAACCGAGTTCCCAAACCCGCGGCGGGAATGACTGCTTTGGTAATTCTGGATGCCATACAAGTAAGGCTATAGGTCAACCTCGTAGGATTACAGAATGTCCGATGACATCACCAACGAAAAGCGGGCACTCCGCGCCGAACTCCGCGAGCGCCGGCGCATCATCACGGCCGACGAGCGCGAGAACGCGACGGCCGGGGTCACGCGTCACCTCGAAGAGCTGACCACCGGGCTCGAGGTCACCTCGATCGCGGCGTACCTCTCGACCCCAGACGAACCGAACACCCGCGAATTTCTGCACTGGGCCTGCGACCGGGGCATCCGGGTCCTCCTCCCCATCTCGCGCGAAGACGGTCTGCTCGACTGGGCCCCCTACGACGGCAAAGACGAAGACGAAGACGCGTTCGGCATGCCGACCCCCACGACCGAGGTTCTCGGCCCGATCGCGATCAACGACGTCGACCTGATCATCGTGCCGGCGGCGACCGTCGACCGTACCGGGATGCGCATGGGCTGGGGACGCGGCTACTTCGACAAGACCCTCGGCAGCATGGAACAGTGCCCGCCGGTCTATGCTGTGATCTTCGACAGTGAACTTGTCGACACGGTGCCCAGCGAAGTGCATGACCAGCGAGTCAACGGCGTCGTCACGCCAGGCGGCATCACCAAGTTCTAGCGCCGCCCTCTTCCCAGGAGCTTTTTTCGTGCCTACCTACAGCTACAAGTACCTCGACAGCGACGAGACCTTCGACGTCTACCAGGCGTTCACCGACTCCGACCTCACGGTCGGCCCCGACGGACGCCCCGTGCGCAAGGTCTTCTCGCCGATCGGCGTGAGCTTCACCGGCAGCGGCTTCTACCGCAACGACTCGCGCAGCGAGAACAAGACCTCGGATGCACCGGGCAAGAAGTCGACCGCAGCCGACACGTCGTCCGCGCCCGCCGCGACCCCCGCACCCGCCGCCGCTTCGTCGGCCGCACCGGCCGCCGCGCCGGCATCTGCGCCCGCCGCCAAAACGACACCCGCCGCCAAACCCTCCGCGTAGGCTTGCGGGTGAGCACTTTTCGCTCGCCCCAACGTCAAGGAGTGTTCGCATGAAGGGTTTCAAGGAGTTTCTGCTCCGCGGAAACGTGATCGACCTCGCGGTCGCCGTCGTCATCGGCGCCGCTTTCACCGCCATCGTGAACGCGATCGTCACGGCCGTGTTCAACCCGGCCATCGGCGCGCTGTTCAAGGCCGAGAACCTCAACAACGCGCTGAACGTCGACATCCCGACGACCGGCGGAGAGGTCGCGACGATCCAGTTCGGCGTCGTCATCGCCGCCGTCATCCAGTTCGTGCTCGTGGCGGCCGTCGTCTACTTCGCGCTGATCATCCCGATCAACTACCTGAAGAAGGCCACCTTCCTGAAGAAGAAGGAAGAGATCGCCGCCGGTGTCGAAGACCCCGCGAAGGAGCCGACCCAGGTCGAGCTGCTCATCGAGATCCGCAACCTCATCGCCTCCGGATCGGCATCGTCGTCGGCGATCAGCGACCCCAAGGGCAAGCACAGCGACGTCGTCGGGTAGTTTCTCCGCGGCATCCGGCCCTCGCTGGGCGCTCGCTGGGGAGATTTCGCTGCGTCGCCCGATCGCGCGGTGTTTTTTCGCCGGCGCTGCCGAATATTCGGGGGCGATGGCGAGAAAACACCGCGCGCCGTGGCGAGTGCGGTGTATCGGCGCGAGTGCGGGCGTTCGAGCGGGCGCAGTCGTGCCGAGCGGGCGCGCTCCTCGACGTCGCCGTGCAGGCGGGCGCCCGGCCGACGGAGCGCGGTGTGGGTGTGCACTTGTGGCGGGTTACCGGCACCGCACACTGTGCGCAACTGCACTTCGGCCGGGGCGACCCCGCTGCGAGCGGCGCCGTGCGGCCGACTGGCCACTTCGGCAGGTTTCAACGCCCCGCAACCGCGCCCGACTGGCCACCCGGCGCATCCATGCCTGCCCGGCGGCTCCCGCGGCCACCTCGGCCACGCACCGCGCCCCGACAACCACGCCACCCGACCGGCCGCCGCATCCGCGCCGCCCGAAATGCGCGGGAGGCCTCGATACGGTCGCAGAGCGACCTACTCGACCAGCACCACCAGGCCTCGATACGGTCGCAGAGCGACCCACTCGACCGGCACGACCAGCACCACCAGGCCTCGATACCGTCGCAGAGCGACCTACTCGACCGGCACAGCTAACCCGGCTCAGCCCCAGTGCGGCGGCTTGTCGGCCTTCAGGCGGGCGTCGTTCTCGGTGCCCGTGCCACGCGGCTCTTCGGGCTGGGGCGTCGGATCGCTTCCGGGCGGGGGTTCGGTGGTCACGCGACGCCGCTTCGGGCGCGGTTTCTGCTCGTCGGACACTTACTGCGGCTGGATGATCGTGATCGGCTCGGTTGCCGGGCTCGAGTCGACGCCGAGGGTGTCCATCACGCGACGGGCGACCGAGTCGGGGTCGCTGAACAGCTCGAAGGCGTGCACGCGCAGGTAGTGCCAGCCGAGGCGGCGCAGCAGCTCGGGGCGCAGGCGCAGCGACTCGCGCAGCGTCGTCGATCCGAGCACGGCGTCGGTCTCGACCGAGACGCAGACGCCCCCGTGCGAGGCGACGAGTCCGAGCTTGCCGCGGTGTCCGAGCGCCACGCGGATGCCGCGGTGCTCGAGCCGGCGCGCGAGGTCGACGAGCATCGGGTCGGAGTCGTCGGGAAGCGGGATGTCGGCCAGGCGCGCGTCGACCTCGGCGAGGATCTCGGCGAGAGCGATCGCGCCGTGGCTCATGCGGTCGCCGTCGATGTCGGCCGGCTCGAAGCAGGTCACGATCACCATCGAGCGGCGGGCACGGGTCATCGCGACGGCGAGCAGGCGCTCGCCTCCGGGGAGTCCGAGCACACCGAAGTTCGACAGCACGCGGCCGTGCGGGGTGCGTCCGAATCCGATCGAGAAGATCACGCGGTCGCGGCTCTCGGCCACGGCCTGGTCGATCGTCATGACCGCGAACGGCTCGGGACGGTCGCCGATGATGAAGTCGTTGAGCTCGGGGCGCGTGGTGACTGCCGTGAGCACCGCCTGCTGCACGCGCACGGCGTGCAACGGGCTCGCGGTGATGACCATGAGCGATTCGCGCGGGCGTTCGGCCGCGTGGGCGAGCACGAGCTCGACGACACGGTTGACCTCGGCGTCGACGCTCTCGACGGCGCCGGTGTAGCTGTCGGGGAGGCCGTGTCCGTCGGCGACGAAGTCCATGGCCAGGCTGCCGTGGCCGAGGAAGCTTCCGGCCCATGGCAGCGATTGGATGCGACCGCCGTAGAACCGGCGGTTCACGAGCTCGGCGAGATCTTCACCGCCCGGGCGGTAGCTGCGCGTCAGCGAGAACGTCGTCAGGATCTGGCCGAGGCGCGAGAGCGCGGAGTCGTCGTGCAGGCTGTCGAGGGCTTCTTCGTCGGCGGAGGGGGTCGGATGCTCCGGCTGCTCGCCGATCGCGACCTCGAATGCCGCGGGGGTCTGGGTCACGGGGTCGCCGAACGCGACCACCTGCTTGGCCCGACGGATCGCCCCGAGGTTCTCGGCGATGGTGGTCGCGCCCGCGTCGACCAGGATGACGGCGTCGAACGGCATGGTGTCGGCGATCGACGGCACCTCGTAGGGCGAGGCGAGCCAGACGGGTGCGACCGCGCGCGACAGGTGCGGTGCGGTGGTCTGCAGGTCGAAGGCGTCGAGCGAGCTGCGCAGCAGCAGTTTCTTGAGCAGGCGGCCCTCGTCGGGCCAGTCGACGAGACCGATCTTCCAGTTCTCGGCGAGCTGCCAGGAGAGCAACTGCGCGCTGCCGGCCGCGTGCGCCTCGTCGACGAGGCGGAAGTCGGCCTCGAGCCGGTCGAGCACGGGCGTGTTCGCGCCGAGCAGCGCGCGGTCGGCCGCGAGCAGCGACTCGAGAGCCGACTGCCACCAGGCGAGCTCGAGTTCGGCGCCCACCTGCTCTTCCGGCACGTGGCGCTGGGCGAGGTCGGTGATCAGCGGCTCGAGTTCGAGGTCGCCGAGCGTCTTCATCAGCGCGGTGCGCTCCTGCAGGTTGTGCAGCACGTCGGAGTCGGCGGCGAGACCGGCGAGGTCGTCGACGAGCACCGAGATCGGCAGGTTGCTCAACGACGTCTCGCGTGTGTCGAAGCCGAGCGGGGCGTCGAGCCTGGCGAGGTCGGACTCGACCTGCTGCAGCGCGACGCGCACGTCGGCGATGCCCACGGGCACCTCGGGCGTGACGCCCTCGGTGACGTAGCGCTGCCACAGCACCCGCTGCTGCTGGATGCGCAGCAGGGCGTCGTTCATGTCGCTGACGTGCACACCGGGGCGCACGTATTCGCGGGCAAGTTTTTTCAGCCGGCGGCGGTTGGCGCCCGACATGTTCGGGCTGTCCTTGCGCGGCGACGTGGCCATGACGAGCTCGCCGATCGAGCGGTCGAACACCATCGGCAAGAACTTGTCGAGTGTGTCGCGCAGGTCGGTGAGCAGGCGCAGGTAGATGCCGAGTTCGTGGATGCTCGCGAACGGACGCATCCGCGTCGAGCTGATGACGGCGTTGGCACGCTCGAGCAGGCGCGGCAGGTCGTGGTGCGAGAGCTTCTTGGCGAGCTCGTGCGCGAGCACGGCCGCCTCGCTGGTGTCGAACTGGGCGCCGTACCAGGGCGAATCGCCGGGGCCGTAGCGGAACTCGCCGAGCTGCGCGGCCGACACCATGGTCTCGGCGGCGCGGCGGCGGTCGTGGGCGAGCTTCTCGACCGAGGTGCGCGACAGCCGGGCGGTGGTGGCCGGCGGGTCGGGCAGGAGCGCCAGTCTCGACAGCTCGGTGACGCACTCGAGCACGGAGATGCCGAGCACGGAGTCGGGCTTGCTGAGTGCCCCGCGGTAGTCGAGCAGCACCTTGCGCAGGCGTACCAGCGCGTCATCCACCTCTTCGACCTTGGGCTGGGCGGAGCGTTCGTTGCGCGAGATCGAGCGGATGATGTCGCGGCGCAGCGTGCGGGGTGCGACGGCGACGCCGGGCAGGCCGACGTCGTTGAGACGCTGGGCGATGCCGTGCAGCGAGGCGCGGCGGGCGCTGACCACGAGCACGCGCTTGTTCTGTCCGACGAGGCTGCCGATGGCGTTGACGATCGTCTGCGTTCCGCCGGTGCCGGGGAGCGTCTTCACGACGAGCGAGTTGCCGGCAGCGATCTGCGCGATCACGTTCTCCTGCTCGGCGTCGGCGTCGAGCAGCAGCGTGTCGGTCTGCGGCGGGCGGGCGTCGGCGCTCTGCGCCTCGACGGCGACGAAGCTCTCCTGCAGGGTGCGCTTCGCGGCGGGGTTGCCGGCGACCGCGTCGAGCACGGGGTGCTCGAGGTCGGCGACGTCGGCGACCATGGCGCCGGCGATGTCGACGAAGGTCGAGACCACGAGGCGCGGGCTGACGTTGAACCACTCGAGGTGGCTGGTGAGTCCGCGCAGGCGGTCGATCACAGGGTTGGGCTTGAAGGTTCCGTCGTCGTCGGTGAGGGCGACGAAGGCCTGGGCGTCGAGCTTGAGGCCGAACTGGGCCTCGAGGGCGCGCGCGAGTTCGGGGTTGAGGAACGCCGGGCCCTTGAGCTTGACCTCGAAGTCGCGCCCGTGGCGGCGGATCGCGAGCGGGCGCAGCAGAACGGGCGCGCGGAAGTCGGTGCCCTCGAACTGCCATTCGGCGATGCCGACACCGAGGTGCACGGCGTCGATGCCGCGGGCGGTCGAGAGCTCGAGGCCCTTCGAGGCGATGAGGCCGGCGGCGATCTTCGCGCTGCGCAGGGCGAGGTCGTCGCGGATGAGGCTCGACAACAGCGTGGTCTTGCCGGTGATGAACTGGGCGAGACCGCCGGGGTGCGTCGTCGACAGCTCGATGCGGGTGCGCGGGGCGTCGACGAAGTGCAGCAGCGGCGAGCGACCGGCGATGCCGGCGAGCTCGGTGCGCCACGCGGCCCAGGTCGGTTCGGCCACGTTCGCCGGTTCGTATGTCGGGTCACCCAGACTCAGCGCGTGCGGCGCCGTCACCTGGGGGCGAGCGTGGGCAGCACCCATCTCCGCCTCCTCATGGAAGTCGTTGTCTGTTCTCTCGGCACGCCACACATGGGCTACCTTAAGCGCCCGTGGCTGCAAAAGCCGGGAGGATACGCCGGTTTCTTCCAGTCTGGCCCGCCTAAAATGCTCGAGTGACCCTCTCTTTTCTCCCCGCAGGCATCGTCGACGACGTGGCCAGGGGTGCCACGGTGGCCGTCGTGACGGTGGTCGTGGTGGTCGGTGTGCTGCTCGTCGGCGGCATCGTTCTGCTGTTCCGTCGCCGCTCGGGCGCCCAGCCGTCGAGCGCCAGCGGGCTGGGCGCGCTGCGCACCCGCGCCAACATCCTGCTGGTGCGCGCCGACGAGGCCGTGACGGCGGGAGAAGACGAGCTCGGCTTCGCCGTCGCCCAGTTCGGGGAGACGCGCACGTCGCAGTTCGCGGCCTCGATGGCGGATGCCCGTGCGAAGCTCGCCGAGGCGTTCCGGCTGCAGCAGGCGCTCGACGATTCGGTGCCGGAGTCGGCGCAGAAGAAGCGCGAGTGGACGCTGCAGATCACGGCGCTCTGCGAGGCGGCCATCGCCACCGTCGCGGGCCAGGACCGCGACTTCTCGCGGTTGCGCGGGGCCGAGGCCGACTCCCCCGCCCGCATCGCCGACCTGCGCGCGCGCATCGCGGCCGAGCGCGCCGACCTCGCAGCGACCGCCGGCACCCGCGAGCGCCTGCTCGCGAGCTACGACCCCGCATTGCTCGGCGCCGACGACCCCGTGGCGGCCGCGACGGCCGCGCTCGACGCCGCCGCCGAGAGTCTCGACGACGCCGAGGCCCGCATCGCCCCGTCCGGCGTCAACACCGTCGGCGGCCTGCTCGAAGACGCCGAAGGCTCGCTGCGACGCGCGGCCGGCGTGCAGCAGGCGCAGCGGCAGCTGGGCGCGCGGCTCGATGCCGCGGCATCCGCCCTCGACTCCCTCGTCGACTCGACCGAACGCGACCTCGCCGAGGCGCGCCTCCAGCGCGACGCGGCCCCCGACGCCGACACGGGCGCGGCGATCATCGGGGCCGTCGCCGACGTCGAGAAGACGCGGTCGGCCGTCGGCGCGTCGCGCGACCCGGTCGCCGGCCTCGACGCACTGACGACGGCCGTCGCGACCCTCGACACCGCGCTCGCCAGCGCCCGCAACCAGACCCAGCGGCTCGAGCACGCGCGCTCGGCGCTCGTCGGAACGCTCGTGTCGGCGCGCAGCCAGATCGCGGCGCTCAAGTCGCTCGTCGCCGACGGCGGCCGCGGCGTCGGGGCGGAAGCGCGCACCCGCCTGGCCGAGGCCGAACGCCAGCTGATGCTCGCGGAGGCCGAGACCGATCCGGTGGAAGCGCTCGACGTGGCCCGCCGGGCCGTCACCCACGCGCGCGACGGCGAGGCGCTCGCGCACTACGACGCGATGCAGCGCGGCCGCTGAGCCTCAGCGGTTACGGACGCACGACCTCGGGCAGCGACACCGAGTAGATCCACCGCTCGATGATCATGCCGATCTCGTCGTTGCCGGTGTGGTCTTCGAAGAACGTGACGAACCGCTCGCTCGACACCGTGCCGTGCCGGAACTCGGCGACCCACGCCCGCAGCGCGTCGAAGAACGCGGCGTCGCCGACCTCGGTGCGCACGGCGTGCAGCGCGAGCGCGCCGCGCTTGTACACCCGGTCGTCGAACATCGAGTGCGCCCCGGGGTCGCCGACCACGAGCGAGTCTTTCGCGACGGCCTTCACACGTCCGCGGTAGACGATCGCGCTCGCCTGCGCGGTGCGGGCGCCGATGTGCTCGGCCCACAGCCACTCGGCGTAGCAGGCGAATCCCTCGTGCAGCCAGATGTCGCGCCAGCGCGCCAGCGTCAGGCTGTTGCCGAACCACTGGTGCGCGAGCTCGTGCGCGATGAGCCGGTCGCTGCCGTGCGCTCCGTCGACGTGGTTGCGGCCGAAGATCGCGATGCCCTGCGCCTCGAGCGGGATCTCGAGCACGTCGGGGGTGACGACGACGCTGTAGTCGTCGAACGGGTACGGCCCGAAGAGCTCGACGAACAGGGCGATCATGTCGTCGACGCGGCCGAAGTCCGTGGCGACGTTGCCGGCGAGTTCGGGCGGGAAGTAGAGGGTCGCCGCGTCGGTCGCGCGGCGCGTGTACCGGCCGATCTGCAGGGTGGCGAGGTAGCTGGCCATCGGCTGCGGCATGTCGTACACCCAGGTGGTGCGGCCCGAGCGGGCGCTCTTCTCGACCAGGTTGCCGTTGGCCACGACGGTGTACGGCGCTTCGCACGAGACCGAGATGCGGTAGGTCGCCTTGTTGCTCGGGTGGTCGTTGCAGGGGAACCAGGATGCGGCACCCGACGGCTGGCTGGCGACGATGACCCCGTCGGCGAGCTCTTCCCAGCCGAGTTCGCCCCACGGGCTCTTCACCGGGTGCGGCGACCCGCCGTAGCGCACCACGATCTCGAACTCCTCGCCGGTCACGAGCGGTGTGGCCGGTGCGACGATGACCTTGCGGGCGGCCTGGCTCACCTTGCGCGGTCGTTCGCCGTCGACGGTGAGCTTCTCGACGCTGAGCCCGGCGAAGTCGAGGCTGAACCGGTCGAGCGGCCCCGTCGCGACCGCGGTGATGGTCGCGGTGCCGCGCAGCTGGTTGGTCTCGACGCGGTAGTTCAGGTCGAGGGCGTAGTGCTCGACGCGGTAGCCGCCGTTGCCGCTCGTCGGGAGGTACGGGTCGCCGGCGGAGGCGGCCCCGTGGTTCGACTGCGCGGCGAGAGACATGGGTGTCAAGTATTCCATGGCGGTTCCCGCCACGGAGCGATGGGATTTCCGGCCCAGATCGTGCTAGAAGGCACCCGTTCGCCGCGCATCACGAGCGAGCCCGGTCCGACCGTCGCCGCCTCGTCGATGGCCGCGGCCGGCAGGATCACGCTGTTCGGCCCGAGGGTCGCGCCCGCCGCGAGGCCGACCGTGTCGAGCTGCATCACCCGGTCGTGGAAGAGGTGGGTCTGCACCACACAGCCCCGGTTGACCGTGGCACCGTCGCCGAGGGTCACCAGGTCGGCCTCGGGAAGCCAGTAGCTTTCGCACCAGACGCCGCGACCGACGGATGCGCCCAGCGTGCGCAACCACACGGCGAGCGCGGGAGTGCCCCCGGCGTTCGCCGCGAACCAGGGGCGGGCGACCATCTCGACGAAGGTGTCGGCGACCTCGTTTCGCCAGATGAACGACGACCAGAGCGGGTGCTCCGACGCGTCGATGCGCCCCACGAGCACCCACTTCGCGCAGGTGGTGACTGCGGCGGCGACGGCACCGGCGGCGAGCAAGACGAGCCCGGAGAGAGCGATCGCCCAGCCGAGTCCGAGCGCGAGCCAGAGGCCGGCGAGCGCGGCGAGCACACCGAGCGCGATCCACGCGGTGACGATCACCGGAACGATGCGCAGCACCTCCCAGCCGGCGCGGGCGAAGCGCAGCGCGGTGGCGGGCCGGAACGTGCGCCCCTCTTCGAAGTCGGTGACCGTGCGGCGCAGGCGCACAGGCGGGTTGCCGAGCCACGACGACCCGCGTTTGGCCTTGTTCGGCGTGGCCGACAGAACCGCGACGAGCCCGTTGCGGGGAACCGTGCGGCCCGGTCCGGTGATTCCGCTGTTGCCGAGGAACGCGCGGCGCCCGACCTTGGCCTTGCCGATGCGCACCCAGCCTCCGCCGAGCTCGTAGGTGGCCACCATCGTGTCGTCGGCGAGAAACGCCCCCTGCGCGATCGTGGTCAACGCGGGCACCAACAGCACCGTCGAGATCTCGACGTTCTTGCCCACCTTGGCCCCGAGCATCCGCAACCAGGCCGGTGTGAACAGACTCGCGTACAGCGGGAACAGCAGGGTGCGCGCGCTGTCGAGAATGCGCTCGGTGGCCCAGACCTGCCAGCCGATGCGGCTGCGCACCGGGAAGTGCCCCTCGCGCAGGCCGAGGCCGAGCAGGCGCACCGAGCCGACGACGAGCAGCGCGTAGGCGAGCCCGGCGACGACGACCGCGAGCGGCACGACGACGATCGCGCTGACGACCGCGGTGCCGAGATCGGTCGGGTCGAGCAGCACGCCGACGACGGCCGCACCGAGCACGACGCTGGCCGCGGGCATCGCCGACATCACGATCGACCCCAGTGCGAAGCCGACGAGCCAGCCGCGGTTGCGCGGCGGGCGTTCGATCGGCCAGGTGGGGCGCGCGGCGCCGACGCGGGCGGCGGGCGACCCGGCCCAGCGTTCGCCGGCGGGCACCCGCCCGGAGACGGCCGACCCGGGCTCGACGAGCGCGCCGCGGCCGATGCTCGCCCCGCCGAGCAAGGTGCTGCGCGAGCCGACGCGCGCGCCCGCCCCGACGTGCACCGCGCCGAGGCGCAGCACGTCGCCGTCGATCCAGTAGCCGGCGAGGTCGACCTCGGGCTCGATCGCGGCCCGCTCGCTGATGGTGAGCATGCCCGTCACCGGCGGCAGCGCGTGCAGGTCGACGCCGCAGCCGATCTTCGCGCCGAGCGCGCGGGCGTAGTAGCTGATCCACGGGGCGCCGGCGAGCGACGCGGCGCCGACCATGAGCGCGACCTGCTCGGCGAGCCAGAGCCGCACGTGCACCGATCCGCCGCGCGGGTAGTCGCCCGGTTTCACTCCGGCGAGCAGCAGGCGGGCCGCGATCACCGAGACGACCATCTTGCCGGGCGGGGTGATGAACAGCACGAACCCGGCCGCGACCCACCACCACGAGACGCTCGGCAGAAACGGCAGCAGGTTGCCGGCCGCGCCGAGGTAGACGAGCCATTTGGCCGCCGAGAGAACGTGCAGCGGGATGCCGAGGAGCGTGAGCGCGAGCTGGCTGCTCACCGGGGTGGGCAGCACCTCGCGCGCGACGGTCTCCTCGGCGGGGGTGCGGCCGTCGAGCTCGTCGGCGAGCGACCCGATGCGCGGGTAGTCGTAGATGTCGGAGACGAGGGTGCGCGGGTAGCGGGCGCGGATGGCGGAGACGAGTTGCGCGGCCGAGAGCGACCCGCCGCCGAGCGCGAAGAAGTCGTCGTCGGCGCTCGTGACGCTCGCCCCGAGGATGCCCGACCAGATGTCGGCGAGCCACTGGGTCGTCGGGGTGAGGTCGGCCGCGGCATCCGGATCGGCGGGCAGCGGCCAGGGCAGCGCCGACCGGTCGACCTTGCCCGAGGTGCGTGTCGGCATCGAGTCGACGACGGCGAGCAGGGGCACGAGCGCGGCGGGCAGTTCGTCGCGCAGGCGGTCGTTGGCGGCGGCGCGGTCGAACACGAAGCCGTCGACGAGCGCGAGGTAGCCGACGATGACGTGGTTGCCGGCCGGGGTGGTCTGCACGACGGCGGCCGCGCCCGCGACCCCGTCGAGCCCCTGCAGTGCCGCGTCGATCTCGCCGAGCTCGATGCGCCGGCCGTTGACCTTCACCTGGTCGTCGGCGCGACCGACGAAGATCAGGCCCTCGGTCTCGAAGCGCACGAGGTCGCCGCTGCGGTAGGCACGCTGCCAGCCGAGCGACGGGAACGGCGCGTACTTCTCGGCGTCCTTCGCCGGGTCGAGGTAGCGGGCGAGGCCGACCCCGCCGATGATGAGCTCGCCGGTCGCGCCCTCGGCGACGCGGTCGCCGGCGGCGTCGACCACCGCGAGGTCCCAGCCGTCGAGCGGAAGTCCGATGCGCACGGGGCCGGGGCCGCCGAGCAGGGCACCGCACGCGACGACGGTGGCCTCGGTGGGGCCGTAGGTGTTCCAGACCTCGCGGCCGGGCGACGCGAGCCGCGCCACGAGTTCGGGCGGGCAGGCCTCGCCGCCGAAGATGAGCAGCCGCACCTGCTCGAGCGACTCCTCGGGCCAGAGGGCGGCGAGCGTCGGAACGGTCGACACGACGGTGATGCCGTGCTTGATCAGCCACGACCCCAGGTCGACGCCGGAGCGCACCAGCGAGCGCGGCGCGGGCACGAGGCATCCGCCATGGCGCCAGGCCAACCACATCTCTTCGCACGATGCGTCGAAGGCGACCGACAGTCCGGCGAGCACACGGTCGCCCGGCGCGATCGGCTCTCTCTGCAGAAACATGCGCGCCTCGGCGTCGACGAACGCGGCGGCCGAGCGGTGCGTCACGGCGACGCCCTTCGGCACGCCGGTCGAGCCCGAGGTGAAGATGACCCAGGCGTCGTCGTCGGGCGTGGGGGTGGCGAGGGTCGTCGCTTCGACAGGCTCAGCGACCGAGGGGGCCGCGGGCACGAACACTCCCCCGTCGCCGACGATACCCACGACCCGCGCCTCGCCGAAGACAAGCTGCGCGCGCTCTTCGGGGTCGTCGGCGTCGACGGGAACGTAGGCGGCTCCCGCAGCGAGAACCGCGAGGATCGACACGTACAGTTCGCGGGACCCCGAAGCGATGCGGATGCCCACCTTGTCACCGCGGCGGACGCCCGCACGGGTCAGCGCGATGGCCTGCGCGTAGACCAGCCGTTCGAGCCGGCGGTAGCTGATGCCGCCCTGCCCGTCTTCGAGCGCGAGGGCGTCGGGGTACTGCGCGACGCTCGACCGGAACACGTCGATCAACGTGCGCTCCTCGGGCGTGCGCGACGCCCCCTCGAGCATGCCCTGCGCGTTCGCGATCGTCACACGGGCTCCTCGGGCAGTGCTGGAAAAGATTCGCCGAGCTTAGCGATCACAGGTGAACGGCAGGCAAACGCCGTCAGACACCGGTTTCAGGCCGTGGTCAGCGTGACCGCGCCGAAGGCGAGCGCGGCGACGAGCACCCACGACGCGAGACCGACGACGAGCGACCGGCCGCTCGTGCGCACCAGCGAGACCACCCGGATCGACGATCCCAGCGCCACGAGCGCGAGCCCGAAGAGAACGGTCTGCACGACGTCGGCGGCGAGCAGCACCGGCTCGGGCACGGGCAGAAACGTGCGCACGAGCATCGCGGCCAGGAACCCCAGAACGAACAGCGGCACGATCGGTGGGCGGGGGGCGGATGCCGCATCCGTCTCATCGGTCGTCCGTAGTCTGCGGTAGACGCCGACCCCGGCGACGAGCGGCGCGAGCAGCACCACGCGGGTGAGCTTGACCGCGATGGCCAGCGCGAGGGCGGACGCGCCGGCGGTCTGCGCGACGGCGACGACCTGGCCGACGTCGTGCACGCTGGCGCCCGCCCACGCGCCGAACTGCAGGTCGCTGAGGCCGAGCGGGCCGTGCAGCAGGGGAAGCACGACGATGGCGAGGCTGCCGCACACGGTGACGAGGGCCGCGGGCACCGCGATCTCGCTCTGCTTGCTACGGGTGACGGCGGCCATCGCGCCGATCGCCGAGACACCGCAGATGGCGAAGCCCGCCGCGAGCAGCAGCGGCTGGTCGCCGGGCAGTTTCGCCAGCCGGCCCATCGCCAGGGTGCCGAAGAACGTCAACAGCACGACGACCACGACGGCGATCAGCAGCGGGGCGCCCAGGTCGACGATGTCGACCAGGCTCAGCTTGAGGCCGAGCAGCACGATGCCGATACGCAGCAGCCGGCGCGACGACAGGGTCAGCCCCGGCTTCAGCGCGCCGTCGAGCGCGGGCCGCACCGCCGGGATCTGCCCGAGCACGAGCCCGAACAGCACGCAGAGGGTGAGCACGGGCACCGCCGGAACCAACGAGTGCACGGCCCACGCGAGAGCCAACCCGCCCGCCGCGACGGCGAGTCCGGGGAGAAGTCGCATGCCTCGACCGTAGCGTGCCCCCAAACCGGGGCAGGACTTCGCAAAAGTGAAATTCCGGGACGCTAAGTGTCGTAGCCTCTGACTAGGCAGTGGCGTCCGCCCACCCGATGCCTGTGGAATCCATGGATGGGGAAACACTTTAATGGCACCTAGAACCAGGGCACCGTGGCGCGCGATCAGCGTCGCGGCTCTCACCTGCGGCGCGCTCATCGCCTCGACTCTCGTCGGCAGCGCAGCGGTCGCCGCTCCCGAGACGGCGAGCGCCTCGACGCCCGCGAACGGCTACCGCAACGTCGGCTACTTCGCACAGTGGGGCATCTACGGCCTCAAATACAAGGTCAAAGACCTGCAGACGTCGGGCGCGGCGGCGAAACTCACGGCGCTCAACTACGCCTTCGGCAACATCCACAACGAGACCCTCACCTGCTTCGAGGCGAACAAGGCGCAGGGCAGCGGAGTCAACGGCTCCGACGGCGCCGGCGACGCGTTCGCCGACTACGGGCAGAGCTACACGGCGGCCACTTCGGTCGACGGAGTAGCGGATGTCTGGAACGCACCGCTCGCCGGCTCGTTCAACCAGCTGAAGAAGCTCAAGGTGTTGAACCCCGACCTCAAGCCGCTCATCTCGCTCGGCGGCTGGACCTGGTCGAAGAACTTCTCCGCCGCGGCGAAGACCGACGCGTCGCGCAAGAAGCTCGTCTCGTCGTGCATCGACCTGTACATCAAGGGCAACCTGCCCGTGATCGACGGTCGCGGCGGCGCGGGCGCCGCCGCCGGCATCTTCGAGGGCATCGACATCGACTGGGAGTGGCCGGGACGCAACAGCGGCATCGCCGGCAACGGCGTCGACACCGTCAACGACGCGAACAACTTCCGGCTGCTGCTCAAGGAATTCCGCACGCAACTCGACGCCTACGGCGCGACGACCGGCAAGGACTACACGCTGAGCGCGTTCCTGCCGGCCAACCCGCTCGACATCAAGGCCGGAGGGTGGAACGACCCCGAGATCTTCGACTACCTCGACTACGGCAACATCCAGGGCTACGACCTGTACGGCGCCTGGGACGGCACCAAGGTCGGCCACCAGGGCAACCTGTACGCCGACCCCACCGACACCCGCAACCCGGCCGACCGCTTCAGCGTCGACGCCTCGATCACGGAGTACACCAAGACCGGGATCGACCCCGCCCAGCTGGGCATGGGCATGGCGATGTACGGCCGCGGCTGGCAGGGCGTCTCGTCGAGCACGCCGTGGAGCCCCGCCAACGGCGCGGCCCCCGGAACCAACGGCTGGGGAATGTCGAACTACGACGACATCAAGAACCTGGGTACGGGCTACTACGACGCCGTCTCGGGTTCGGCGTACCGCCACGACGGCAATCAGTGGTGGAGCTACGACAACGCGCAGTCGATCGCGGCCAAGGCGAAGTACATCGTCGACAAGGGCCTCGGCGGCGCGATGTGGTGGGACCTCTCGGGAAACCGTGACGGCAGCCTGCTGACCGCGCTGGCGACCGGCCTGTCGGGTGCCGCCGGACCGGTGGTGACGCCGACGCCCGGCCCGACGCCGACGCCGACGCCCACGCCTACGCCGGTTCCGACACCGACACCGACGCCCACACCGACCGTTCCCCCGGTGGTCACGCCCACGCCGACGACCCCTCCGGTCGTCACGCCCACGCCCACGCCGACGGCCCCTCCGGTCACGACGCCGGGCGCGTGCGTGCCCGCCGCCTGGTCGGCGACGACCGTCTACACGACCGGGCTCACGGCCTCGTACAACGGCAACATCTACAAGGCCAAGTGGTACACGAAGGGCGACAAGCCCGGAGCGAGCGACCCGTGGCAGTTCGTGAGCACCTGCTCGGGAGGCGCGGCGCCGATCACCGCGTGGTCGGCGACGACCATCTACCTCGTGGGTGACAAGGCGATCTACAACGGCAAGACCTACACCGCCAAGTGGTGGGTGAAGGGCGACGTGCCCGGCATCAAGTACGGCGCCTGGGCCGAGTAGCACCACAGTCGGGCAACACCCCGAGCAGAGCGTGGCCCCGGTTCATCCGAGTCGGGGCCACGCCTGTCTCCGCCGCAGATGACGCGTTTCCGGCCCGATGACGCGTCCGCGGCCGGCTCATCCGGCCGGAAGCGGGTCATCTGCGGGCGCGAGGCCTAGACGCGCGCGCAGTCCTTCGCGACCACCCGCACGGTGCTCGCCGGGTTGCCGACCAGCTTGGCCGGCGAGCGCGTCGGCCGCACCATCAGGTCGCCCCCGCAGTTCGGGCAGGCCCGGTTCTCGAAGGTGGCGACGCAGTCGGCGCACCAGGTGCACTCGAACGAGCAGATGTAGGCGAGGTCGACCGACGGCGACAGGTCGCGGTCGCAGCATTCGCAGTTGGGGCGCATCTCGAGCATGAACCCCATCTTGGCATCAGCGCCGGATCTCGACCAGCACGACCCACGCGTCGAGCACGGCCGCCGCGAACGAGAGCAGAATGCCGGCCGCGATCAGGCCGAGCCCCCACGGGGTGTCTGCCATGACCGCGACGCCGCCCGCCACGAACAGCAAGGACGGCACCACGAGCGGCGCGGCCTTCCCGATCGCCGGCCCCGGCCGGTTCGCCCGCGCCAGCTTCGCGAACGAGTCGACCGACAGCGCGACGCAGACGAGCGCGAACAGCACCACCTCGAGCCCGAAGAAGAACACCGGCTGGTGCGGCACGAGGCCGGCCAGCGAGACGACCGCGACGACGACGAGGAGAGCGATGGATGCACCGGCCCGCGAGGTCATTCCGGGGATCGTGATCATCTCCGTCACACTCACCGAGACCGCGACGATGATCAGGCCGGCCAGGGCGGCGGACGCGCCGGCGGATGCGACGAAGAAGTCCGACCAATCGGCGAGCATGGCACTCAGCATCACAGTGCCGGTGCCGCCCGTCAATCGGTCGGACTCGTTCGTTCTAGCGGGTGCCGCGCCTCATACGACGCACCATCGTGAGGGTCGCGCCGGCGAGCAACAGCAGCAGCGCGCCGGTGACGGGCAGCTCGAGGTCCGTTCCGGTCTCGGCGAGACGCGCGGCGGCGACCGTGATGTCGTCCCAGCCGACGAGCGTTCCGTCGGCGGCGAGCACCGCGATCCGGTGTGCACCCGCGGGGGCGTCGGTCGGGATCACCACACGCACGGTGCCGTCGGCCGCGACGAGCGCGGTTCCGAGCAGCACGGGCGTGGAGTGCAGCCAGACGTTGACCGTCTGGCCGGCGTACGCGACGCCGACCGTGATCGTCACGGCCTGGCCGGCGCGGGCGTCGCTCGGCGCACCGACCGGTCCGCGGGCGGCCGCGGTGAACGCGGTCGCGGCGACGGGTGTACTCGCGCCGACGTTGACGACGGGCGCGGCGGGCCGGCCCGGCGTCGGAACCGGCGATACCGGCAGGGTCGGCGCGGGTGTCGGCACCGGCACGACCGGCACCGTCGGGTCGACCGGTGCGGGTGCCCCCGGCACCGTCGGATCGACCGGCGCGGGTGCCCCCGGCACCGTCGGATCGACCGGCGCGGGATCGACCGGGGTCGGCGTCGGCACGACCACCGCGGCACACGCGAGGCTGCCCTCGCGCAGCGCGTGACCGTCGGTGCTCGCGTCATCCGTCCAGAAGACGCTCTTCGCGCCGTCGACGCACTGCGTCTGCGGGGCGATCGCGAAGCCCTCGTTGTTGAGGTTCGGCATGCCGGCCGGGCGGTCGATCACGGCGGTCACGGCGAACAGCCCGTCGGCACCGATCTCGAGCAGGGCCGAGCGCCCCTCGCAGGTGTCGTCGCAGACCGACCAGAGCGCGCCGGTCTCGGCGTCGAACTCGAGCTCCATCACGCCGGCGAGGCCGGGGTCGATGGTCGCTACGCGGTCGAAGCCGCCGGTGATCTGGTCGAGCGCGTAGGCGTAGACCGGTCCGGCCTCGAGTCCGACGAAGAACAGTCCGGTTCCATGGTCGGCGTAGGTCGCCGGGTCGTAGGCGGCACCGGTGCGTTCGTCGCGCATGCCTTCGGCGACGAGGAACGAGTCGGGCACCCAGGCGATGGCCTCGAGACCGAGGTTGGAGCCGACGACGGGCAGGTCGGAGCCGAGCTTCCACTCCATGGTCGCGTCGAGGCTCGAACCCGCGGATGACACGTCGTATCGCAACACGCTGGGGCGGCTCACGCCCGCGCTGTTGTCACGCTCGGTGGAGACGAACACGCCGCCGGCCGCACCCGCGTCGGTGAGGGCGACACCCTCGGTGTCGACGTTGCCGCTCCCGTCGGCGTAGTGCAGCGTCTTGCCGGCCGCCCAGCCGTTCGCCGAACCCGACACCCAGGTCGTGCCGTTGTCGGTGAGCCGGTAGAGCTTGCCGGGGTTGTTCTGCACGGCCCAGATCACGTTCTCGGAGGCCTGCGCCTCGTAGGCGAGCCCGCTCATGTTCTCGGCGTAGGTGTTCTTCGGGTCGACGGTCGCGACCGTCGCGGATCCGGGCCACGGAGTGGTGGCGATGTCGCCGGCGCACGCGTTGACCGCGCCCTTGGTCGCGGCGGCCGAGGTGGCGAAATCGCCGGTGGTGTCGGCGCAGCGGGCGTAGGTCGTCGCCGCGTGGGTGGTCCACGAGTACGAGTCGACGAGCGTGCCGTCGGCGGTGAACACGCGTGCCGAGTCGGGCTGGCCGAGGCCGAAGTTGCCCGGCGTGGCCTTCACGTCGACGTCGACCGCGAGGTAGGCGCCCGGCGCGATGCCGGTGCCGGCCGCGATGGCGAGGGTGCGCGAGTCGTTGTCGTCTTTGAGCACCCAGCCCGAGACATCCACCGCCGTCGATCCGCTGTTCACCAGCTCGATCCAGTCGGTGCTGTCGCCGTTCGACTCGACCTCGTTGATGCGCACGGTCGGCAGCGCAGGAACGGCGACCGGGTTGGCCGCGCTCTTCGTGCCGCCGGTCGTCGGCGAGAACGGGCCGGTGCCGTTCGGGTAGCGGCCGAAGGTGGTCGCGGCATGGTCGGTCCAGGCGAAGCTGTCGACGAGCGTGGTGCCGTCGGGCAGGAACACGCGGGCCGTGTCGGCGGCGCCCAGACCGAAGTTGCCCGCCGTCGTCGACACGTTCACGTCGACCGCGAGGTAGCCGCCCGGCGCGATCACCGATCCGGACGGCACCGTGAGGGTGCGGTTGTCGTTGTCGTCTTTGATGCGCCAGCCGGAGACGTCTTCGGCCACGGTTCCCGTGTTCGTCAGTTCGATCCAGTCGGTCGCGTCGCCGTTCGATTCGACCTCGTTCAGACGAACGGATGTCGCGGTCGGCACCGTCGGCGTCGGGGAAGGCGTGACCGGCGGCACCACGGGCACCGGCTCGGTGTTCGCCGCGCCCTTGGTCGATGCGGTCAGCGCCGCGAAGTCGCCCGTGCCGTCAGGGAACCGGCCGTAGGTGACGGCCGCGTGGGCCGTCCAGGAATAGCCGTCGACGAGGGTGGTGCCGTCGGCGAGGAAGAGCCGCGCCTTGTCGGCGCCGCCCAGCCCGAACTCGACGGGTGCGCCCTTCACATTCGTGTCCACGACGAAGAAGGCTCCCGCGGCGAGGATCGTTCCGGGCGGGATCGGCAGCGCTTTGACATCGCCGTCGTCTTTGAGCACCCAGCCCGAGACGTCCACCGGATCGGTGCCGGTGTTCATGATCTCGATCCAGTCGGTCGTGTCGTCGTTCGACTCGACCTCGTTGATCACGACCGTCGACAGTGGCGCCGCCGCGGCGGGAACCGCGGTCGCGCCGATCGGAACGGCTAGGGCGAGACAGGTAACAGCGGCCAGAATCGGCCGACGCCAGGTGGTGCGCATAGGGGTGCCCTCTTCGAAACTCGGGGGTGCGGGTGGCCCCCCGTACGGGGCCGCGGTACACCTTCGAGCAGTCAGAAAGACGGCAGGTAAACGCTGGGCGAACGGCTACTCGATCGTCGCGACCGCGGCGAGCACGAGCTCGCCGGTGGTGTCGGAGAGCGGCGCCGAACCGGCTCCCTCGGCCGCGGCGGCCTGGCCGTCGGCGTCGACGATCGAGGTCAGGTACTCGCGCACCAGCTCGCCTTGCTCGGCGTCGGGGTACTGCTGGCAGGCGACGAGGTAGCTCACCAGCACGAGCGGGTAGACGCCCTCGGCCGTGCTCGTGCGGTCGACGGCGACCACGATGTCGTTGGGGTTCTCCCGCTCGACCAGCGGCGACGCGTCGATGATCGCGGCCGCGGCATCCGCCGAATACGCGACGAAATCGTCGCCCACCTTGAGCTCGGCCACGTTCATGCCCTGCGCGCGCGACGCGTCGACGTAGCCGATGGTGTTCACGCCGTCGCTCACCGCGTTGACGATGCCGGCGTTGCCCTGGGCCGCCTCCCCGCTGAACGGGAAGGCGTCGGCGGGCTCGTTGCCCCAGATCTCGGGCTCGTTCTGGTAGAGGTAGTCGGCGAAGTTGCGGGTGGTTCCCGAGTCGTCGGAGCGGTGCACCGCGGTGATCGCGGCGTCGGGCAGGGTCGCGTCGGGGTTCAGGGCGACGAGCGACGGGTCGTTCCAGCGGGTGATCTGGTTCGAGAAGATGCCGGCGATGGCCGCGGCGTCGAGGCGCAGCGTGTCGACACCCTCGACCGTGTAGACGAGCACGAGCGGCGAGATGTAGGCCGGAACGTTGATGCCCTTGGTACCGGGCGCGCAGCCCGCGAACTCGCTCGCGAGCTCGTCGTCGCTCAACGCGGCATCCGACCCGGCGAAGTCGACGCCGCCCGTGATGAACTGCTCACGGCCCGCTCCCGAGCCCGACGGCTCGTAGTTCACGGTCACGCGCGAGTTGGCCATCTGGAAGTTCGAGACCCAGACCTCTTGCGCGGCGGATTGGGCGGATGACCCTGCGCCGTCGAGTGTTCCGACGAGGTCGCTCTCGGTCTGGCCCGCCTCGTTGGTGGCGCATCCCGCGAGCAGCGAGGAGGCGACGACGAGCAGCACGGCCGCCCTCGCGCGCTGGCGTACGACGGTGTTTTTCACGCTGGTGCCCCTGACTCCCGATTAGCACCTCCGACGGTACACGGGGTGTCTGCGAGGGGTCGAATCGGTGAACAGCAACCGACGTTCGCGCTCACGCCTGCGAGATGCGCACCATGTTGCCCGAGGGGTCGCGGAAGGCCGAGTCGCGCGGCCCCCACGGCTGGTCGATCGGCTCCTGTAGCACCTCGGCGCCGGTGCCGCGGGCCTGCTCGAAGGTCGCGTCGAGGTCGTCGGTGCTGAACACCAGCATCGGCAGCACTCCCTTGGTCAGCAGCTCCTGCATCGCGTCGCCGTCGGCCTGGGAGCGGCCGGCATGCGGTTCGCTGAGCACGATCTCGGGCGACGACTGGCCGGGGCTGCCGAGAGTGACCCAGCGGAAGCCGCCGTTGGCCACGTCGTTGCGCACCTCGAGTCCGAGCCCGTCGCGGTAGAAGGCCACGGCCTCGTCGACGTCGTTGACGGTCACGTTCGTGTACTGCAGTGAAATAGTCATGCGGCCAGACTAGGAAGGGGCGACGCCCGCCGCTTCTCGGATCCTGCTCGGTCGGGTCTGCAACCGCGCGATGCAGGGCGGCATGGCCTCGACCGCGCTGTGCGACCGCGACCGGTAGGCGCTCGGTGTCTCTCCCACGATCTCGGTGAAGCGCGAGCTGAACGACCCGAGCGAGGTAGACCCGACCGCCATACACGCGTCGGTCACGCTTACGCCCGCGCGCAACAGCGCCATGGCCCGCTCGACCCGCCGGGTCATCAGGTAGCTGTAGGGCGTCTCGCCGTAGGCGGCACGGAACTTGCGCGAGAAGTGCGCCGGCGACATCAGCGCCCGCTGCGCCATCGTCGGCACGTCGAGCGGCTTCGCGTAGTCGCGGTCGATGAGGTCGCGCGCCCGGCGCAGATGCGTCAGGTTCTCGATCTCGAGCGGGGTCATGCCCCCATTGTGACGCCGTGCCCGACCACCCACCAGAGGTGCGCGCCCCTTAACGACGGATGGCCCGCCGAAGCGGGCCATCCGGTGTGTTCCGCTTTTTACGCGGTGGGGAATTCGTAGCTGGCGCCGTTGCCGAAGCGTTCGGAGATCGCGAAATCGAAGTCGGCGTCGCTGATGTCGTAGATGCCATGGATGGCGGCGTTGTCGCGCACGGCCGAGAGCTCGCGCGAGCGCGAGTAGAACATCGGGTCGTTGGCGAGGATCGAGTAACCGCCGACGATGAAGTCGACGTTCTTGCGGGTGAGGATGGTGGTGTCAGTCATGCTGTGTTGCTTTCGTTTGGTGCGCTGATTCGCAGCGTCAAGGTGTTCGCGGATGATCCGCTCACGCGGTCGTACGAACGCACGGGTGCGCTCGCTGTCCGCGAGGATTAAGCCGACGTATCGGCGAGGGTGTCACGCTCTTCGGCGAGTGCCGATGCAGCGGTTCTGATTGAAATCTGAGGTGCGGCCGTGGTGTCAGAGCGGCGGCGGGGGCAGATTTCTCGATGCCCAATGTCCCACCATACACACACGTCGGCGAAAACTCAGGGTTGCGCAGCAAACACACAGGCCGCTACGGTTGCCAGACGCCACTACGACGAAAGGAGCCACCCGTGATTCAGAACACCAACGATGCGATCGCATTCGCAGCACGCGCCGGCTTCGTCGGCGTCTTCACCGCCTGACCGGCCCGCTTCTCGCAGAGGCACTCCACCGGTCAAGTCGGTGGTGACGCTCTCGAAGCCCGACCTTCACGAGGTCGAATCCCACCCCTCACGGGGCGCCTTGAGTGCGCCCCGCCGCCGCCACCGCGGCCACCTCCCTATTCGGCGACTCCGGACGACCTTCGGCGCGCCCGCATATATATAAAGGAATCACCCACCATGCATACACAATCGGCGACCCTGCCCGGTCGCCACGAACATCCGCCCCAATCCGTCTCCGTCGTGGCCGAGCGCCCCGTGCGCCGGGTCGGCCTGCTCGACCGGGCCGCGCTGAGGCTCGGCGTCGCGCTCATCACGTGGGGACGCCGCCCGGTCAGAACCGTCTCGCGCGACGAGGCGCGGCTGGCCTACCAGGCGCACCTCGCCCGCGAAGAGAGCGAGCGGGCGCGCACCCGGCACGAGGCGATGTACCTCACTCGCATCCTCTGATGCACCGCCCACCGAACGGGGCCGTCGATCTGACGGCCCCGTCTGTGGTGGACTCGATGTTATGGATTACCGCAGTTACGTAGCAGTGGGCGACAGCTTCACCGAGGGCGTCGGCGACGACACGGCCGACGGCGGCGTGCGCGGCTGGGCCGACCTGGTCGCCCTCGGTCTCGCACTCGCCAGCCCCGAACCCGTCACATACGCGAATCTCGCGATCCGCGGCCGCCTGCTCGCGCCGATCGTGGGCGACCAGCTCACGGCGGGCATCGCGCTGAAGCCGCAGTTGCTCAGCCTCAACGGCGGAGGCAACGACATCATGCGCCCCCGCGTCTCGATCGCGGCGATCACCGACCAGTTGGTCGGCGCCGTCGAAAAAGCGACGGACAGCGGATGCCACGTGCTGTTGGTCAGCGGAGCGAACCCCACCCGCCACATCCCGCTCGGTGGTTTCATCAAGGCGCGCGGTGACGAGTTCGCCCGTGGCATCCGTTCCCGTCTGCCGCTCGAAAACGTGACGTTCGTCGACAACTGGGCCGACGACGAGCTCGCCGAACTGCGCTACTGGTCACGCGACAAGCTGCACCTCGGCCCGCTCGGCCACGAGCGCGTCGCCGGAAACGTGCTCGCCGGGCTCGGCGTCGAACTGCCCGACGGCTGGGCCGGCGGGGCGACCGCGCTGCACCACGAGCAGCGCAGGAGCGAGTACTGGCGCGAGTACGTGGTGCCGTGGATCGGGCGCCGGCTCACCGGCCGCTCGTCGGGCGACAACCGCGCCCCGAAAATCGCGACGCTGCAACCGGTCGAGGTGCCGCCCGCGCCGTAGAAACGCCGCAGGGCCACGGGCTCATCGCCCGTGGCCCCGCGTCGGTGCGCCGGCTCAGCGGGCAGCGTCGGCCTTCTCGCGCGCGGCCTCCGCCGTGCGACGGGCGGTCACGATGCGGCGGGTGATCATCGGCGCGAACGTGAGAACCGCGGCGAACGCGAGGATCGTGACGGCGATCGGGCTCGTGAACAGGATGCCGAAGTTGCCTTCGCCGAGAGCGGAGGTCTGCACCAGCGACTTCTCGAACAGCGGGCCGAGCACCAGGCCGAGCACCAGCGGGGCCATCGGCAGGTCGAGCTCCTTCATGACCCAGCCGACGATGCCGAAGATCAGCACCAGCAGCACGCTGAACATGTTGTTGCTCACCGCGTAGGCGCCGACGAAACTCGTCAGCAGGATGATCGGGTACAGGTAGCCGTACGGGATGCGCAGCATCTGCGCGAACACGGGTGCGAGCGGCAGGTTGAGCACGAGCAGCATCACGTTTCCGATGAAGAACGACACGAGCAGACCCCAGATGAGGGCGGGCTGCGTCTCGAACAGCAACGGGCCGGGCTGCAGGCCGTAGATCGTGAAGGCGCCGAGCAAGACGGCCGTCGTTCCGCCGCCGGGGATGCCCAGCGCGAGCGTCGGCACGAAGTTGGCGTTGGCCGCCGAGTTGTTCGCCGCCTCGGGCGCCGCGACGCCCTCGATGGCTCCCTTGCCGAAGTTGGCCTTGTTGGGCGAGACCTTCTTCTCGATGCCGTACGCCATGAACGAGGCGAGGGTCGAGCCGGCGCCGGGCAGGATGCCCAGAACGAAGCCGATCGCGCTACCGCGCAGGATCGGCACGGTGCTCGACTTGAGCTCCTTGCGGGAGATCACCATGTCGCGGAAACGGGTGCGGATGGGCGCGGCCGCTCCGACGCGGATCTGGTGCAGAACCTCGCCGACGGCGAACAGGCCGATCATCACCTCGACGAAGGGGATGCCGCCGAGCAGGTCGATGCTGCCGAAGGTGAAGCGCGCGTCGCTGAACCCGGTGGCGACGCCGACCGTGGAGATGAGCAGGCCGGTCGCGGCCATCATGAGGCCGCGCGCCAACGATCCGCCGGCGAAACTCACCACGATGATCAGACCGAGGATCATGATCGACAGGTTCTCCACCGGCCCGAAGTTCAGGGCCAGGGCCGCGAGTGCCGGGGCTATCGTCATCAGCAGGCCGAGCGAGATGATCGCGGCGACGAACGATCCGATGGCGCTGACCGCGAGGGCCGACCCGGCCCGACCGTTGCGCGCCATCTGGTAACCGTCGAGCGTGGTGACCACGCTCGCCGCCTCCCCCGGTGTCGAGATGAGCACCGAGGTGATCGTTCCGCCGTATTGGGCACCGTAGTAGATGCCCGCCAACATGATGAGGGCGGTCACCGGCTCCAGAGTGAGCGTGAGCGGGATGAGGATCGCCACGCCGGTGGTCGATCCGAGACCGGGCAACAGCCCGATGACGGTACCGAGCACGACGCCCACGAGGCACCACAGCAGGTTCTCTGCCGTGAACGCCGTCGCGAACCCGAGTGCGAGATTGTCGAAGAACATGACCTGTTCCTTAGAAGTTTTCGAGGAAGCCCTGCGGCAGCGGAACCCGCAGCAGCACGACGAAGATGAGGTAGGTCACCGCGATGGCGCCGGCGGTGACGCCGACGGCGGGCAACCACTTGCGCTTCTCCACGAAGATCGCGATGGCGAGCAGCATCAGGGCGAACGAGACGAGGAAGCCCAGAATCGGCACCAGCACCAGGGTCACGATGAGGATCGCGAGCACGGCCACGAGCATGCGCGTGCGCTGCTTCTGGTCGCGACCGAAGATGTCGATGTCGGACTCGGCCGCCACCTCGTCGGCGATGACGTCGCCGGCGTCGGGGCCGAGCAGCAGCTCGGCCTCGCTCATCTTCGGCTTCGCCCGCAGGCGGCCGATGACGTCACCGACGGCGAAGACCGCCACGAGTCCGCCGGCCAGCACGGGCAGGAAGCCGGGTCCGATCAGACCGTCCTCCTGGAACGCCCCGTAGCCGAGACCTCCGATGACCGCGGCGATGCCGACGATGGCGAGGACGATGCTGGATCCGATGGCCACCCGGGAGACGGCTGTCATTCTGCGAACACTTTCTCGAGGTCTGCGGTGTTGCCGGCGAGGTACTCGACGAAGTCGTCGCCGTAGACCGCGTTCGGCTGGAGGAGGTTGTCGTCGATGTACGTCGTGTACGCGTCGGTCTCGGCGAACGCCTCACCGGCCGCGATCCAGTACTCCTTGGCCTCGTCGCTGATGCCGCCGGGTGCGATGAAGCCGCGGAACTGCGCGAACGAGACGTCGATGCCCTGCTCGATGGCGGTGGGGATGTCGGCGAGCGCCTCGAACTCGTACCGCTCGTCGGCGAAGGCGCAGAGCGCCTTGAGGTCGCCCGACTCGAGCTGGCCGAGAACCTCGCTGGGGTTGAGCGACGCGACGTCGACCTGGCCGCCGAGGAGCGCGGCGAGCACTTCGCTGCCCGACTCGAACGGCACGCGGTCGAACTCGACGTCCTGGTCGGTCTCGACGAGGGTGAACACGATCTCGTCGAGGCTCGTGGCGCCCGACACCGCGGCGACGACACGGTTGTCCGCGGCATCCGCCACCACTTCGTCGCAAGTCTCGTACTTCGAGTCGGCCCCGACGACCATAAGCGTGTAGTCGTCGCCCAGCTTCATGATGGGTGTGAAGCTCTCGTAGCTGAACTGCACGTCTTGAGTGAGCGGCAGCGCGAGCATCGCGGTCTCGGCGGCGAGGAGGTAGTTGTCCTTGCCCTCCTGCGAGAGGAAGTAGGAGTAGCCGACGGCGCCCGACCCGCCCTCGCGGTTCTCGACGCTGATGTTGACGCCGGTGTCGGCTTCGAGTCCCGCGGCGATCGCGCGGCCGGAGGTGTCGCTGCCGCCACCCGCGCTGAACGGTACGACCATGCGCACGTCGCCGTTGGGGGCGAACTCGCCGTCTGCGGTCGAGCCGCCGCCGGTGCTGCTGCAGCCCGCGAGTAGCAGGAGCGCTGCGGAGCCGGATGCTGCGAGGGTGAATTTGATGGACTTCATTGTCGAATCTCCTTTGATTTGTTCAGGCCGAAGCCGTCATCGCTTCGAATACTGGCTTCGTCGCAGATCCAATATCCTATGGGATATTGGATCAGAGTATTGCAGACGAAGTTTCCGACTGCAACTGTGTGGTTATCTCGCCTCCGCCTCGTCGAGCACGATGCGCAGATTGGCGGGGTTGTGGGCGAACCGTCCGAGAAACAGGCCGTCGACAGACGGCAGCGTGGCCAGGAGTCCGGGGCCAGCGCTTCCACCATAAATTATCTGGCCGACGGATGTCGCGTAGCGGTCCGCCAGCGCGCGGCGCAGGGCGGCCACGACTCCGACGATGTGCGCGACCGGCGCCGGCTCGGCCGCCCCGATGGCCCAGACGGGCTCGTAGGCGACGATCACCTCCGCCAGGCGCGACTCGTTGCCCGTGATCGCCGACGCGATCTGGTCTGCGCAGAATGCCGCCGCGGTCGCCGGGTCGCCCTCGTCGGGCTCGCCGACGCACAGCAGCGGGGTCATCCCTTCCGCCAGCACGGCGGCGAGCTTGGTGCGCACGACATCGTCGGTCTCCTGGAAGACCGAGCGGCGCTCGGCGTGACCGACCTCGACAATGCCGACCCCGAGTTCGCGCAGCATGCCCGCGCTCACCTCCCCCGTCAGCGCGCCGGCGGAGACCGCGACGTTCTGCGCGCCGACGATGACGCCGAGCGGCGCCAACCGCTCCACGGCGGCCGGGATCACCGGAAAGCTCGGCACCACGAACAGACGGGTGCCGGCACTCAGCGGTGCGGCCACGAGCAGGTCGTGCACGCGGTCGACCCAGTCGAGGCTGTCACGCCAGCCCAGGTAGGCCTTGGTGCTCACGCCGACGATCGTTGTGGGTGCGGCCGGCATCGTGATCAGCCCGAGGTCGGACGACGGCTGGCGATCTCGACGGCGAGGTCGAAGGCGTGCGCGGTGGCGCCCAGGTTGGCGACGTTCTTGCCGACGATGTCGAACGCGGTTCCGTGCGCGGGGGTGGCGATCACGACGGGCAGTCCGCCCTGGATGGTGACACCGCTGTCGAAGCCGATGAGCTTCATCGCGATCTGTCCCTGGTCGTGGTACATCGTCACGACGCCGTCGAAGTCGCCGCGCTTCGCGGCGATGAAGATCGTGTCAGACGGGAAGGGCCCCTTGGCGTCGATGCCGAGACCGACGGCTTCCGCGATGCCGGGGGCGATGATGTCAATCTCTTCACGGCCGAAGTTTCCGTTCTCGCCCGCGTGCGGGTTGAGCGCGCAGACGCCGAGACGCGGCGCGGGGTTGCCGGCGTCGCGCAGGGTCTCGTGCAGCAGGTTGATCGCGGCGACCACGGCCGGCTGGGTGATGTTCTGGGCGACCTCGGAGAGCGGCACGTGCGAGGTGACGCGGGCGGTGAACAGGCCGGGCAGCACGTTCAGCTCGCTCGTGACTCCGGTGTGGCCGAGCTCTTTGGCGAACCAGCGCAGTTCGTCTTGCTCGTGCATGCCGGCCATGTGCAGGCTGGTCTTGTTGAGCGGGGCGAAGACGATCGCGCCGATCTTCCCGTCGCGGGCCATGGCGAGGGCGCGAAGCAGCTGGTGCTTGACGCGGGCGCCGGCCTCGACGCTCACCTTCTTCTTCTCGACCGGCTCGGCCGGGGCCGAGTCGTCGTCGAGCAGCACGGCGAAACCGGGTGTGGCCTCGTCGGCGAGCGGGATGGTGACGCCGGCCGCGGCCTCGGCGTCGGCGAGCTCGCTGCGGTCGGCGAGGATGTAGACCTCGGCTTTCTGCAGCGTCTCGGGGCGGGCGAGCAGCTTGGCGGCCAGCTCGGGGCCGACGCCGGCGGGGTCGCCGAGGGTCAGGGCGATCTTGGGACGGACTGTCGTTGCGGTGGCCATCAGAGCTTTCCTTCTGTCGTTGCGGTGGATTCTTCGTAGTTCGTGATCACGTCGACCTTCTCGGCGGAAGCCGAGGTGGTGTCGAAGCGGTAGTCGAGCCATTCGCGAACCAGGCGGCGGGCGAGTTCGATGCCGATCACCCGCTGCCCCATCGTGAGCACCTGCGCGTCGTTGCTGAGCACGCTGCGCTCGACCGAGAAGCTGTCGTGCGCCGTCACCGCACGAATACCCTTCACTTTATTCGCCGAGATGGCGACGCCGAGGCCCGTCCCGCAGAACAGCAGCGCCCGGTCGGCGTCGCCCGCCGCGACGAGCTGGGCGGCGGCGATCGCCACGGTCGGGTACGGGGTGTGACCGTCGGCGTCGACTCCGACGTCGACGAGCGAGGCGACGCGGGGGTCGGCCAGCAGATCCTTTTTCAGAATCTCCTTGTAGTCGATTCCGGCGTCGTCGCTTCCGATGACGATGCGCAGTGGCTGGTTCATGAGGTGGGGCCTTTCGATTCGGGGAATGCACGGTCGGCGACGGTGACGGCGATGCGCGCGAGCGAGATCGCGCCGGCGTCGGGGTGGCCGATGCTCTTCTCGGCGAGGGGGCGGGCGCGACCGAGACGGGGACGCAGTTCGGCGGTGGCCTCGGCGGCGGCGGTCGCCGCCCTAGCGGCGGCGGTCCACGCGACGCCGAGGTTCTCGCCGGCCGCCACGCGGGCGGCCAGGGTGTCGGCGAACGGTGCGAACGCGTCGATCATGGTCTTGTCGCCGACCTCGGCCTTGCCGAGGGCGCGCATCGCGGCGAGCGCCGCGGCCACGGCGTCGGAGACGGCCGAGGCGTCGAGCACGTCGGCGTCGCCGAGCGTTCGGCCCGCGGCCTGCAAGGCGTTGCCCCACAGGGCGCCGGATGTTCCGCCGGCGTGTTCCGCCCAGCCGTCGCCGGCCTCGATCAGCAGCGCGCTGACGCCCGCGCCGTCGTCGACCACGCGCCGGGCGGCATCGACCGCTCCGCTGACGCCGCGGGCCATGCCGATGCCGTGGTCGCCGTCGCCGGCGATGGCGTCGATGAGACCGAACTCCTCTTCGCTCTCGAGGATCATCTCCTTGACCGCGACGAGGATGCCGAGCCCGACGGGTGCGGCGGCACGATGGGCGGGCGACTCGGCCGCGGCGCCGCGCAGGTCGACACGACCGGACGACGAGGCGGCCTCGGTGTCGAGCTCGCGCTCGATGGAACCGGTGCGGAAGGCAGGGGTGTCGGCGGGAGCCGTCCACAGGGTCTCGAGCTCGGCATCCGGCCAGAACAGGGTGAGTGAGACGCCCGCCATGTCGAGGCTGGTGACGAGCTCCCCGCACTCGGGGGCGACGATCGTGAGACCCGCCTCCTCGAGTCGACGGGAGACCGCTCCATAGAGCACGAACAGTTCGTCGTACTTCACCGAGCCGAGGCCGTTGAGGATCGGCACGACGCGGTCGGTCGCGCCCTGCGGACGTTCGGCGAGCAGCCGGTCGACCAGCAGGTCGGCGAGCTCGTCGGCCGTCGGGATGGGCATCTCGCTGATGCCCGGTTCGCCGTGGATGCCGAGACCGAGCGACATCATGCCTTCGGGAACGGTGAACAGTTCGTCGGCCGCGCCCGGCAGGGTGCATCCGGTGAACGCCACACCGAGGCTGCGGGTGCGGTCGTTGGCGAGGTTCGCGACGCGCTCGACCTCGTCGAGGTCGGCTCCGGCCTCGGATGCCGCACCCGCCACCTTGAAGACGGTGAGGTCGCCCGCGATGCCGCGCCGCTTGGCGATCTCGTCGACCGAGCCGCTCGCGATGTCGTCGGTGACGGCGACGATGCGCGCGTCGATGCCGGCCGCGGCGAGACGCTGCTGTGCCTGGCCGAAGTTGAGAACGTCGCCCGCGTAGTTGCCGAAGGTGAGCAGCACGCCGGCGCCGCGGTCGACGGCCTGGGAGACGCGCACCACCTGGCCGGCCGAGGGCGACGCGAACATGTTGCCGCACGCGCTGCCGGAGGCGAGGCCGGGGCCGACGAGTCCGGCGAACGCCGGGTAGTGGCCCGATCCGCCGCCGACGATGACGCCGACCTGCCCGTCGGGAATCTTGCTCGCCCGCACTACGCCGCCGTCGACGGCGCGCACGTACTGGCGGTTGGCCGCGACGAAACCGGCGAGGGCTTCGTCGGCGAAGGCTGCGGGGTTGTTGAACAGTCGGGTCATGACGCTGCCCTTTCGGAAGTCGGGGCGGAGTCGGCGACGACCGGCTCCGGAGAGGGAAGGAGGCTGCGCAGGTAGCGCATGTTGGTGGCGCTCACGCCGAGGCCGTCGCCGCCGTAGTGTTCGCAGCACAGCACGCCCTGGAATCCGAGGGAGAGGGCGTCGCGCACGGCGGTGCGGTAGTTGATGAAGCCGAGTTCGAGCGGTGCCGGCATCGACACGACCGCGCCGGTGACGGGGTCTTCGTCACGGAAGTAGTTCTTGACCTGCCAGTAGTTCGCGTAGGGCAGCGTCTTGGCCAGCATGTCCTCCCACCGCTCGATCGGACGGTGCAACCGCACGAGGTTGCCGATGTCGGGGTTGATGCCCACGTTGGCGAGCCCCACGTCTTCGATCAGCGCGACCGCGCTGTCGGCGGTTCCGAGGTAGGTGTCTTCGTAGAGCTCGACCGACACGATCATGCCGTTCGCCGCGGCGTGCTCGCCCAGCTCGCGGATGCGGTGCACCGCCAGCTTCCAGACGTCGGCGTCGCCGACGGGGTCGGATGCGCCCGGGGCCGTCCAGAACCACAGTTGTTCGCGCTGTTCGGCCGTGAGCGGCTGGTGCAGCCCGATCGACAGCACCCCGACGCCGATCGACGCGGCCGCGTCGATCGTGCGGTGGGCGTAGTCGAGGTTGGCCGCGCCGTCGACAGGGTCGATGACGCTGCGACGGGTGATCGACAGCGACGGCACCTCGAGACCGGCGGTGGCGCAGGCGAGTTCGAACTCGATCAGCCGGGCGGCGCTGAGATCGGCGATGCGCAGCCAGCTGTCGGTGAGGTCGAGGTGCCGGAAGCCGACACGCGACACGTCGGAGAGCGTTTCGAGCCAGTGGCCCGCGTCGGCGTCTTGCACCGAACTGCCGTCTGCCCGGGTGCCCGGAGACTGGAGAAGCGCGGCCGCGATCGGCCAGTTCTCGCTGGTAAAGGACATCTCGACACCTCGTTGTGGTCGTACGGCTGAGCCGCGGGGCAAATCATCTTTCCTATAGGATTCCTGCCACAACGGAGATTGTCAAGTTCACGCCGCCGCTCAAGCGTGCAGGTGCGCCTCGTCGGAGATCGCGCGGTGCTTCACCGAGGCGATGTGATCGGCCATTTTGTCGCGTGCGAGGTCGGCCTCGCCCGCCTGGAACGCGGCGAGGATCTCGGTGTGCTCGGCGATCGCGAAGTCGGCGTCGCTCACTCCGAGCCCGCCGAAGAGCCGGAAGCGCTGCACGTGCCCGCCGAGGGCGGTGTATGCCGAGAGCAGGAAGCGGTTGTTCGCCCCCTCGGCGATGAGGCGGTGGAAGCGCTCGTCGGCCTGCCAGTACGGCCGAATACTCGACGACTGGTTGTCTTTGAACTCCGCCAGGTCGTGGATCGACCGTTCGAGCTGCGGGATGAGGTCGGCGGCCGACGTGGCGCACGCCCGGAACGCGTTCTCGGGCTCGAGCACCGCGCGCGCGTCCATCAGCTCGTCGAGCTCGGTCGCGCTGAACAACGGTGCGACCCGGTACCCCTTCAGCGCCTCGCGCACCACGAGCCCGGTCGACTCGAGCCGGGCGAGCGCCTCGCGGATCGGCGTCTGCGACAACTGCATGTCGCGCGAGAGCGCGTCGATGTTCAGCGGCTCCCCCGCCCCGAGCCGGCCGTCGACGAGGGCGACCATGAGCTCGTCGTAAACATGGTCGGCGAGCACCTGTCGTGTGGCCGCCGGGCGACCCGTGGATCCTATAGGCATGCGCATATTCTAGGTGGCGACGAAAACGTCGTGCGTAAAGGGCGCCAGAATGGGTACGAATACGGTGGGTCGGCTCGACCACGTAGGCATCGCAGTGCACGATGCCGACGCCGCGATCCCCTACTACCGTGACGTGCTCGGCTTCGCCGTGGTGGGCGACGAGATCGCCGCCGACCCGGGCGTTCGACTCGTCTACCTCGACGCCGGCAACGCGTTCATCCAGCTCGTGCAGCCGGTGCGCGACGACGCGCCGGTCGCCCTCTGGCTGGCGAGCCACCCCGAGGGCCTGCACCACGTCTGCTTCCGCAGCGACGACCTCGGGCAGTGCGAGCGGCAGCTGAACGGCGGCCCCGCATCCGCCATCTTCCGCGCCGGACGCGGCGACGACGCCTTCTTCCTCGACGAAGAGCCGAACAACGTGAAGATCGAGATCGTGGGGCCGAGGGCCGGATGACACGTTTGAGGTGAGGCGCCCCGGTGCCGCGCCCCCGAGAGTTGTCCCGCTCGACTACGGGAGGATCTCTGTGAGCGCGAACACCCTCGAGAACTCGCACAAGCTGAGCGTGCCCGCCCTCACCGCCATGGTCGTCGGATCGATGGTGGGCGCGGGCGTGTTCACGCTGCCGCAGCGTTTCGCCAGCCAGACTGGTGTGCTCGGCGCGGTCATCGCCTGGCTGATCGCCGGGGCCGGCATGCTTATGCTCGCGTTCGTGTTCCAGTCGCTGGCCGTGCGCCAGCCCACGCTCGACAACGGCGTCTACGTCTACGCCAAGACCGGGTTCGGTTTGTATCCCGGCTTCCTGAGCGCGTTCGGCTTCTGGGCGAGCGCGTGCGCCGGCAACACGTTCTACTGGGTGCTGATCACCTCCACCCTCGCGCCGCTGGTTCCGGCGTTCGGCGAGGGCGACACGGTCTGGGCGGTGCTCGTGTCATCCGTCTTCGTCTGGGGCTTCTATTTCCTCATCATGCGCGGCGTGCGCGAGGCGGCGGCGATCAACACCATCGTGACGTTCGCCAAGCTCATCCCCCTGCTGTTGTTCGTGATCGTCGCGGTCGTGGCGTTCGACCCCGACGTCTTCATCGGCAACCTCACCGGCGGCTACGACAGCGGCGGCGACCCGCTGTTCGAGCAGGTGCGCGGCACGATGCTGGTGACGGTCTTCGTGTTCCTCGGCATCGAGGGAGCGAGCGTCTACTCGCGGTTCGCGAAGAGACGCGAAGACGTCGGCCGGGCGACCGTGCTCGGTTTTCTCTCGGTGCTCGCGCTGTTCGCGACGGTGTCGATCATCTCGTACGGCGTACTGCCGAAGGAGGAGATCGCGAATCTGCGGCAGCCGTCGGTCGGCAGCATCCTCGAGGCGGCCGTCGGATCGTGGGGCGCCTGGTTCATCAGCGCGGGGCTCATCGTCTCGGTGCTCGGCGCCTTCCTCGCCTGGAGCCTGATGTCGGCCGAGGTGCTGTTCGCCGCGGCGAAAGACGGCGACATGCCTCGGTTCCTGGCGAAGAGCACGCCGAAAGACGTGCCGGGCAACGCGCTGCTGCTCTCGACGCTCGGCATCCAGCTGCTCTTGATCGTGGTGCTGTTCGCGAGCGGCGCCCTCGACTTCATGCTCGACCTCACCGCGTCGCTGTCGCTCGTCCCGTTCTTGCTCGCGGCCGGGTACGCGCTGAAGATCGCCGTCACCCGCGACGGCTACGCCTCGGTCGCCCCTGCGGTGCGCACGCGCGAGCTCGTGATCGGCGCGATCGCCGTGGCCTACACGCTGTTCCTCATCTTCGCCGCGGGCACCGACCTGCTGCTGCTGTCGTGTGTGCTGCTCGCACCCGCGACGCTGCTCTACGTCGTCGCCCGGCGTGAGCAGGGATCGCTGCTGTTCACCAAACCGGGCGCCGTCACCTTCGCCGTCGTCGTGCTCGGCGCGATCGCGGGCATCGTCGGGCTCGTCACCGGGGCCGTGTCTATATAGGAGGAGAGAACGATGACTTCAGCCAGCTACGGCGTGCACTCCGAGGTCGGCCGGCTGCGCAAGGTGCTGGTCTGCGCGCCCGGCCTCGCGCACCGCCGGCTCACCCCGACCAACGCCGACTCGCTGCTGTTCGACGACGTGCTCTGGGTCGACAACGCCGTGCGCGACCACGAGCAGTTCGTCGCCGACCTGCGCTCGCACGACGTCGACGTGGTCGAACTGCACGAGCTGCTCGCCGCGACCGTGGCGATACCCGAGGCGCGCGGCTGGCTGCTCGACCGCAAGATCGTGCCGAACCAGGTGGGCCTCGGACTCGTCGACGACACCCGCGCGTTTCTCGACGAGCTGTCGCCGGCCGACCTCGCCGAATTCCTCATCGGCGGGCTCGCGACGACCGACCTGCCCAGCGACCTGCGCGGCGACTACATCGGGCTCGCCCGCGAGTCGAACGGCGTGCGCGAATACCTGATGCCCCCGCTGCCGAACACGCTCTACACCCGCGACACCACCTGCTGGCTCTACGGCGGCGTCACGCTCAACCCGCTCTACTGGCCGGCCCGGCACGACGAGACGCTGCTGATGAAGGCCGTGTATTCGTATCATCCGGATTTCGTCGGCTCCCGTATCTGGTGGGGCGATCCCGAACTCGACTGGGGTCTGGCGACCTTCGAGGGTGGCGACATCATGCCGGTCGGCAACGGCGTCGTGCTCATGGGCATGAGCGAGCGCACGTCGCGGCAGGCGATCACCCAGGTCGCGGCCGCTCTTTTCTCGGCAGGGGCGGCGACGCAGGTCGTCGTCGCGGGTATGCCGAAGCTGCGGGCCGCGATGCACCTCGACACGGTGTTCACGTTCGCCGACCGCGACATCGTGACGCTGTTTCCGCGCATCATGGACGCGGTGCACACGTTCTCGCTGCGGCCCGCCGACAATGCGATCGGTATGGATGTCACGGACGAGGGCGAGACCCCGTTCGTCGACGTCGTGGGCCGGGCACTCGGGCTGCCGAAGCTGCACGTCGTGGCGACCGCCGGCGACGACTACGCGTCGGAGCGCCAGCAGTGGGATTCGGGCAACAACGCCGTCGCCCTGCGCCCCGGCGTGGTTTACACGTACGACCGCAACACCGAGACGAACCGGCTGCTCGAGCAGGCGGGCGTCGAGGTGATCCCGATCGTCGGCGCCGAACTCGGACGCGGGCGGGGTGGCGGGCACTGCATGACCTGCCCGATCAACCGCGACGCGGTCGACTACTGAGGGCGCGGCGGCGGCGCAAGGCCTCGCCGGGGTTTCGCCGCCCGCCTACCGTTGACGGATGACCGACGCACAGAACACCCCCACGACCGACCCGACCGAACCCGAGATGCTGGGCACGAAGCCCGACTCCCCCGAGGCCGGCGACTCCGCCGTCAAAGACCCCGCCGACTGGGTCACCGGCGACGAGCCGATGACCGCCGCGCAGCGCAGCTACCTCGACACCCTCGCCCGTGAGGCCGGCGAGGAGATTCCCGCCGACATCACGAAGGGCGAGGCGTCCGAGCACATCGACCGCCTGCAGGCGAAGACCGGCCGCGGGCAGTAGCAGCAAAACGAAGTCGCGCGGCAGGCTGTCCGGCCGCGCGACCCGCCGCTACGGAACGATGACCGCGCGACCGCGGATGCTGTTCGCGGCGAGATCCTCGTAGGCCTTCGGGCCGTCGTCGAGGCTGTAGGTCTCGGTCTGCACGTGGATCTTGCCAGCGCGGGCCAGGTCGAGCACCTCGATCAACTCGGAACGCGATCCCCAATACGGGATGCGCACGGCGGCGTCGTAGGCGATCGCGCCGAAGCCGAGGCTCATCGTGCCTCCGCCGATGCCGACGATCGTGACATCCGAATCGAGGGCGGCGACGCTTTGAGCGAGAGCCATCGTCGGGTTCGCGCCCACGAAGTCGAAGACCGCGTTGGCGCCGAATCCGCCGGTGATCTCGCGGATCTTCTCGGCGGCGGTCGCGTCGCTGATCAGCACGTGGTCGGCTCCGACCTCGGTGGCCAGCTTCAACTTCTCGTCGCTCACGTCGAGGGCGATCACCGTCGCGCCGGAGAGTGCCTTCAGGATCTGGATACCGACGTGCCCGAGCCCGCCGGTTCCGATCACGACGGCGTAAGTACCGGCGCCGAGCTTCGGCAGCGAGCGCTTGATCGCGTGGTACGGAGTGAGGCCCGCGTCGGTGAGCGACACGTTCTCGACGGGGTCGAGATCGCCGAGGGGCACGAGATGCCGGGCGTCATCGACGATCATGTACTCGGCCATCGAGCCCTGGCTGCCGAGACCGGGAGGGCGGATGCCCTCGGCGGCCGCGTTGGTGCAGTAGTTCTCCATGCCCTGGGAGCAGTTGTGGCAGCGTCCGCAGCCCCACGGCCCATAGACCGCGACGGCGTCGCCGACCTTGAGCGTCGAGTCGACGCCTTCGCCGATCTCGTGCACGATGCCCGCGCCCTCATGGCCGAGCGTCAACGGCAGCGGGTAGCTCTGCTCGAGGTAGTCCTTCTCGGGCAGGCCCATGACGTAGTCGTCGGAGTGGCACACGCCGCCCGCCGTGACTTTCAGTAGCACCTGGCCGGGGCCGGGGGTGGGGATGGGGATGTCGACGACGACCGGGGGCTTGCCGATTTCGACGTAACGCAGAGCTTTCATGGAGTCCTTCTTTCCGGGCGGATCGAGAGGTCTGCCGCGGTGTGCGGTAGGCAGGGAGCACTCGACGCCGTCCTGTCAATTATGCGACGTGTGTCGCTTTGACATGAAGATGTCGCGGCTCGCCTGACTCACGGTGGCGCGTCAGCGCGCCGCGCGCAAGGTCTCGATCGCCTAGCCGAACAGGTGCAACCCGAGGTCGTCGGAGAGCCGCTCGCTCGCGAGAACACCGCGCACGCTGTTGCCCTCCTCGTCGAGCGGCGGGCTGTAGACGCCGATGCCCAGGCGACCGGGCGCGGTGGTGACCAGCCCGCCCGAGACGCCCGATTTCGCCGGCAGCCCGACGCGGCGCAGCCAGCGTCCCGACCCGTCGTACATGCCGCAGGTTGCCATCACGCTCAGCGTCTCCTGCACGACCTCGCGGTCGAGCGCCTGCACACCGGTGATCGGGTTGCGCCCGCCGAACGCGAGGGTCGCGCCCATGATCGCGAGCGTTTCGGCGTCGACGAGCACGGAACAGGCGCGCGCGTACACCGCGATCGCGTCGTCCACGTCGACGTCGAGATGGCCCGCGGATCGCATGAGGTACCCGAGCGCGCGGTTGCGGTCGCCGAGCAGTCGCTCGGAGCCCGCGACATCCTGATCTATTTCGAGGTCGCGACCGGCGATCTCTGAAAGCCCCGACAGGATGCGTTCGGTGCGGTCGTCGACGCTCGCCCCGTTCACGAGATTGGCCGTGAGCAGGGCGCCGGCGTTGACCATCGGGTTCGGCGGGCGCCCGGTCTCGGCCTCGAAGACGATCGCGTCGAACGCCTGGCCGGTCGGCTCGGTGCCGACGGCCTCGAGCACGAAGTCTTCGCCGCGGTCCATGAGCGCGAGCGCGTAGACGAACGGCTTCGCGGCCGACTGCAGCGAGAACGCGACGCGCGAGTCGCCCGCCGCGCGGATCTCGCCGTCGGCGCCGACGGTCGCGATGCCGAACAGCGAGGGGTCGGCGGCCGCGAGCTGCGGGATGCTGTCGTCGACCTCGCCGCCGGCTGTCTTGCGCAGTTCGCGGTCGAGGGCGTCGAGGTCGTAGTCGCGCAGGGCGTCGTCGACCTTCGGGTTGTCAGAGTGGGGCATGACGCAAGTCAAGCAGGTGCGGCTGGGCGGGTGCCTGCCCGGCCGCTCGGTCGCCGGGAATCGCGCGCCCCAGGTACGACCGGGCTCAGGCGGTCGCGAACCGTTTCGCCGACCGCTCCCGTGCCTTCTGCGCCTCGACCTCGCGGTTCTTCGGCGGCGCGTTCGTCACCCAGTCCTCGAGGAGATGGTGGGAGATGTGGGCGATCTCGTGAACGGCGCGGTCGAAGACCTCTTGATTGGCCTTCGACGGCTTCGTCGATCCGCTGATCTTGCGCACGAATTGCAGTGCGGCAGCGTGCACCTCGTCGTCGGTGGCGGCGGGCTCGAAATTGTTGAGGGGATGGATGTTCCGACACATGGTTTCAGGGTAGCGAGGGGCGTTTCGAAGCGGTAGACAGAGCTATGCAGCCCCGCATCTCGATCATCACGCTCGGTGTCGCCGACCTCGCCCGCTCGTACCGTTTCTATGCCGAGGGCCTCGGGCTCCCGACCACACGCGACCCGGCCGACGGCATCGTGTTCTTTCAGACCCAGGGAGTGACGCTCGCGCTCTTCCCCCTCGACGAGCTCACCGCCGACATCGGAACCTCCGCGGGCGCCCTGCGGCCGGGGTCCGGCGGCATCACTCTCGCCCACAATGTGCGCACCCGCGACGAGGTCGACGAGGTGCTCGCCGCGGCCTCAGGGGCCGGCGCCGAAATACTCAAGCGGGCGGATGACACGGAGTGGGGCGGTTACTCCGGCTACTTCGCCGATCCCGACGGCCACGTGTGGGAGGTCGCGTGGGGAGCGTTCCCGTTCAACGACGACGGGTCGCTCGCCGTGGGCTGAGCCGCCCGGTCACGCGTCGGGCAGCACCGCGAAGAGCGAGTGGATGTTTCCTTCCGGATCGCCGAAGAAACCGGCGAGGTGACCCCACTCCCGCTCGACCGGCTCCGCGATCGACACCGCACCCCGCTCGACGAGTTCGGCGTACGTGGCTCGCACGATCTCCGGCGTCGGGCAGATGAAGTTCAGCTCGACCGTCTGCCCGCTCCGCGGCTCGAGGTACACCGGGTCGTCGGTGTGCTCGTTCCGGCCGCTGCGCCGGAAGATCGCGAGCCGCTTGTCGCCGCCGTCGAACGCGACGTAGTCGTCCTGCCGCTCGGTGACCGCGAACCCGAGCACGTTCTCGTAGAACTCGGCCATCACCGCGACGTCGTCGACGAGCAGGGTGACACCTTCGAATCTCATGTCGTCCATGCGAGAGACGGTAGCGCCGGACTGCAGAGCTCGGAGCACGGCTGGCTCGCGCCTTGCGAGGCGAGTACTCTCCGTCTATCCCGCCTGATGAGTCAGTCGAGCTTCTTCTTGGCCGACGGCTTGCCGTACTCGTCGACATATTCCTGGCCGCTCATGGCGACGATCGCGTCCATGATGCGGTCGGTCATCACCCGCAGGATCGCGTGGTCTTGCTTGTGGTCGGCGAACTCGCTGAAGTCGAGCGGCGGGCCGAACGAGATGCCGATGCGGCGGATCTTCACGCCGCCGCTCTCGGACATGACCTTCTCGGTGTCGATCATCGCGACAGGAACGACGGGGGCGCCCGACTCGAGCGCCATACGCGCGACGCCGGTGCGGCCTCGGTGGGCTTTACCGTCGCGGCTTCGGCCGCCCTCCGGGTAGATGCCGAGCACGCGATCCTTCGTCAGCACGGACATGCCTGCCTTGAGCGATGCTTCCGAAGCTTTGCCGCCGGAACGGTCGATCGGGATCATGCCGGTCGCGCGCAGGAATCGCGCCACGGCCCACTTGCCCGGGCCCTTGCCCTCGAAGTAGGTGCTCGCGGCCAGGAAGTAGATGCGCCGCTTGATCACGAGCGGCAGGATCACCGAGTCGATGAACGAGAGATGGTTGCTGGCCAGGATCACCGGCCCCGACTTCGGTATGTTCTCGACGCCTTCGAGGCGCGGGCGGAACAGCATGCGCAGCAACGGGCCCGCCACGATCGTCTTCATGAACCAGTAGAACATCGAGACTCAGACTATCCAGCTTTAGTGCCCGCCGCGTTCGAGCGTGCGAGTGCTTTCAGTGAAGCGGCAAGAAAGCACGCACCTTTCACCCTACGTCTCACCGTTCTAATGCCTAATTGCGCGCTTCCTGTCGGATGCTTTGCGTGCTCGCGCACCCAGTCCAAATTCGAAAGCATGCCGACGTAACCTCATGTCTGTACACACGATCCGCTTTGGAGTCGCTAGGCTGCGAAAGAACCCAAGGAGCAGCCGTGCCAGATGCAACCCTCGTCCGAATGAGCCGAGCTCGGCTTTTTGCATTGATAACAAGCTTCGAACAAGATATGCGGGCAATCGTTGAAAGCTATCTCGTCGGGCTTGTAGACGAGGAACTTCTTCTCGGAAGCGATTACGAGGAGATGCGTCTACGTCGGGCGCGGGATCACAATGAGGACGAAGTTAGTCTCGTTCATTACCTGGACCTACGTCCGTGTTTCGACATCCTGCTCAGGAACCGCAGCGAGCTAGCTCACGAACTCGCTGAAGAGATCTCTGCTAATGCAGCACTCGTCCAGGATGTGGTGCCCATACGAAATCGCGTCATGCACGGACGCCCACTCAAGCCAGAAGATCCGGATGGCGCTCTCACGAGTCTGCAGATGTTCACGTCACGACACTGGCCCTCCGTGCAACAGACGCTGGGGAGACTCCGCAAAGATGCAGCGTGGGAACCAGCGTTCGAGAAACTTACTCTTTCCAACGAAAAGGTTCTTCACAACCTGCCTGAACCCGACTATGACGACACGGGGTTTGTGGGTCGGAAGGACGAATCGAAACGACTTCTGGACGCACTTGTGCGTGGCCGTGACAACGTCATCACCATTACAGGCGAAGGCGGCATCGGTAAGACCACCATTGCCTTGGATGTTGCTTACCGCCTCATTGATCACGACCAGAATCCGTTCGACGCAATCTTGTGGGTCTCATTGAAGACCGAGAAACTTACCGCTTACGGGGTCGAAGAGCTCAGTGACGCCATCAGAGGGATAGACGAAACGATCGTGGCTCTCGGCAGAGGAATCAGCGATGACTTCCGCGGGAGGGTTCAAGACTTAGCGGAATCTCTCGATGGAATCGATTGCCTAATCATCATCGATAATCTTGAGTCGGCTCAGGGAACGGAAGTCATAGAGCTCTACGAAACGCTCCCGGACTCAGTCAAGTATTTGTTCACAAGTCGGCTTGGAATCGGTGAACTGGAACGAAGGTTTCCACTACCTTCACTAAAGGAAGAAGAGGCAAAACAGCTATTTCGAAAATTCGCCTCGAGACGCGGCCAAGCTCAGCTCGCCAGCCTTTCTGACGAAGCCTTGGGGCAAGTTGTCGAGCGTCTACGTCACAGTCCGCTCGCCATACGTTGGTACGTCCTTTCCGTGGAAGTTGGCAAACCTCCAGTCGACACCCTCCGATCGCAACAAGAGTTGCTCGAATTTTGCGTCCAGAATGTATTCGAGGCACTCACCCCAGGCTCCCGAGCTGTGCTTTCCATTTTGGGAGCACTGGACAGAAGCATCGGTTTCGACGAGTTCGCAGTATTGACTGACATGTCCATTGATGACTTGCGAGCTGCGACTCAAGAACTAACACGAGGCTCGCTGGTCGTTGTCGAAGCCGAATCGGCAGGGACGCTTTCAGGCAAGCTTGCACTAACGGCGACTGCTCGCGCATTTCTACCAAGACCGGACCGGTCAGGGACTTTCATTGCAGAGGTCCTTCGCCGAGAACGCCAGTACAAGGCCACAATCGAGCAACGCGCCGCTCAACAGCTTCGTGTCATGGATAGTCGCATCGTTCGGGCCAGGGATGCTTCTGATCACCCTGCAATGCATCTCTTGGAGACTGCGCTGACAGCAGCACGATCATCTCAATTCGCCCGAGCACGAGGCTACGTAGACCGTGCGCGTGCTTTCAATCCTGAGTTTTCGGAGGTCCATCGGATCGCGGGCGAGATCGATTACCTGGAGGGTCGGTACGAGTCCGCAGTATCTAACTATCAAAACGCGCTGAACTATGCGCTGGACCCGCTTCCTATCTCAATCACGAGTTACACGCTAGCCGCTGTCATGTCCAGCAAGCTTCACGAGGCCGGTCTGGCACTTCCACATGCAGAGCGCGCCTACGAACTTTGGCAAAATTCCGACACTGCGTTTCAAACCGGCAGACTAAGAATTTGGAATGGTCGATATCAAGATGGACAGGAACTCTTAGAGGAAGCCCTTGAGACGGCCACTGGTCGCCACCACACGATAGTTCGAACCGCATTGGTAGATAGCTGGTACCGCTGGGCAGAACACGATTTCAAGAATCATCAGTACCCGGACGCGCTTCAGAAGGCCAGCGCGGGCCTGCACTCCGGGTTCCGACTCGATGGCTCGAAGAACGGAGACGTGAAGTCAACCGAGGCTCTTGCGGACTGCTGCACAATCTTCATTCGCACTGTTATGGCCATTCCGGGCGAGTCAGCCGCACAAGAGAGCCAGTTGCAGAAGATCTGCGCCTTCGTCGAGAACCGGGCGAAGCTACTAAATTCTTCTCGCAAATTGACCTACATAAGAGAAGCAATTCGGAGCCAGACTCGCGACCGAACTATATCCCCGTCTACCCGAGAACAACTGACACGAGTCCTCTCCTTACTTTCGAACTCGACCGTTCAAAGGCACTAGCGTCAGCAATCGAAATTCCGTTGAAAATTCTGACTATCAATTAGCAGTTATGCGCTACGCAGCTTGGACGCCAACATCAGGAAATTCTGGTGCCCCTGGAGGGACTCGAACCCCCAACCTGTTCCTTAGGACGGAATTGCTCTTCCATTGAGCTACAGAGGCTGGCTCCCCGAGTTTAGCGCGACCCGGGGAGCCGACGAACTTACTTGCGGTCGCTGAACTTGTGCTCCCAGGTGGAAGTCGCACCGTCAGCGATGAAGTACCACTCGAGCGGCACCGCCGTCACCTTCACGGTCGTCGAGCGGTTCACCTTGTACGTCCCCGCCTTCGCAACCTTGCCGTTGGCCACGTACTGCACACCCGGGGTTGCCGGAATCGTGTAACTGTCTTTACGACGGGTGTCCGAGAACGTCACCTCGGCCGGCGTCACCGCCACGGTCAGCAGCGGCACCTTCGTGAAGTCGGTGTCCGACGCGAGATAGAACCCCGGATACGACGGCTGGTTGTACGTCGTGTTCTGACGGGCCACCTCCGCGCGGTACTGCTTGTCGTGCATCAGCGTGTACAACTTCGTGTCGGTCACGTCTGTGGAGGAATAGATGCGGATGGCGCTGGAGTCCGCGGTGCGAAGCAGCAGCTCCTCACGCCAGTCGCCGAACAGGTCGGCCACCAGCGATGCGGTGCCCTTGGTGCCGTTGTTCGACCGGGTGCCGGTGGCCGTGAGCAGTCGTCCGGCCGTGGGGCTGTCGATCGTGACATCCGCATCGGCCGTTCCGTTCACGAGCTGGGTCGTGCCGTCCGCCGCCCACCGGATGCTCTGGTTCGTCCCCGGCACGGCCGCCGCCAACGACTCCCCCGGAGCGGCGCGCACGCGCGTCGCCCAGGTCTCGAGGCCGGGCACGGTCGGGTCGATGTCGCCGATCATTCCGCGTCCGGTGTCCTTGCCGGTGTACTCGCCGTAGAGCACCTCGCCTGTCGCCGCATCGCGCAGCGCGTAGCCGTAGGGCGCGAACGTGCCGCCCTCGTGCACGGTGAAGATCTCGAGTCCGGGGCGGTTCGGGTCGATGTCGGTGACGTGCATCGCATCGCCGTGGCCCAGCCGCGCCTCGGTGCCGGGCGCCGCCGACCCCGCGGGCAGCGTGTCCGTCGAGCTGTAGAGCAGGCTGCCGTCGTCGTCGATCGTCGCCGATCCGTAGACCACCTCGTGCTTTCCGTCGCCGTCGACGTCGGCCGCGCTCAGCGAGTGGAAGCCCTGCGTGGTCAGGGTCGCGAACTCGGGGTTCGAGCCGTCGCGGCCGTGCGGCGAGTCGTTGAACGGGTTGGTCATCGCCGGGAACCCGCTGTCGACGTACCAGCGCTCGGTGAGGTTCTTGCCGTTCCAGTCGTACGCCACGATCGTCGAGCGGGTGTAGTAGCCCCGCGCGAAGATCGCGCTCGGACGCTCGCCGTCGAGATAGGCGACACCGCCGAGGTAGCGGTCGACGCGGTTGCCCGGCTCGATGCGCGCCATCGCGTAGTCGCCCCAGGCGAGCCCGTCGTCGTAGCGCGCGGTCTTCACCGGGATGGTCTGCAGCTCGCGGCCGCTGGCCCCGTCGAACATGGTCATGTATTCCGGACCGCTGAGGATGAAGCCCTCGAACGTGCGCAGCAGGTTGCGGGGGCTGCGGGCGGGCGCGTAGACGTCCATGAAGTAGTCGGTGAGTTCCGCAGCATCCTCTCGACTGAGCGGATATTCGTGCGTCACCTCGATACCGAACGCCTCTTCGAGCGTCGCCGGCCACTGGCCGCTCGCGACCTCGGGCAGATCCTGCCAGCCGACGAACATGTCCACCACATGCTCGTAGTAGCCGTCGGCGCTCACACGGTAATCGTCTTGGTTGGTGACGCCCGCTTTCTTGTCGTCCTTGGGCAGGCTGATGAATTTCTCGGATGCCACGTTGCCGCGCTTGTCGAAAGCGGTGGTCTTCGTTCCGGGGGCCGTCTTCAGCAACAGCTCGCTCTTGCCGTCGCCGTCGTAGTCGTAGGCGAGCACCTGCGTGTAGTGGGCGCCCGCGCGGATGTTGACGCCGAGGTCGATGCGGTTGAGCAGCCGGCCGTCGGCCTCGTACGTGTCGACGTAGACGTTGCCCGTGTAGCCGATCTGCGAGACGTCCTTGGCGTTCGACGGGTCCCACTTCACGATGTACTCGAACTGGCCGTCGCCGTCGACGTCGCCGACACTCATGTCGTTCGCCGAGTAGGTGTACGGCTCGCCCTTGGGTGTGACGCCGTCGGCGGGCTTCTGCAGCGCGAGGTCGACGTAGCCGTCGGCCCACGGCGTGACCGCCGCGCTCGCTGCGCCCTCGACACCGCCGACGACGGGCGCGACCGTGTACTGCGACGTCGGGGTTCCGGCGGGGTCGAGCAGGTTGGTGCTGTCGGTGACCGTGGCGATGGGAGCGCCGTCGCGGTAGACCGCGAAGTCGGTTCCGGTGAGGCCGTCGGGCGTGGCGCCGGTGGCCTCGCTCACCAGCAGGCGCCAGCTGACGAAGACGCCCTCGCTGGTGCTGGTCGCGATCAGGCCGCGATCGAGCTTCTCGAGTTGCGGGGTGCCCGCCGGCGCTGTCGGGGTGTGCGAGCCGCCGTGACCCGGATGCCCGTGGCCCGGCCCGTGCGCCGCCGCCGCCGTGGCGCCTCCCGCGACGAGAGCGACACCGGTCGCGACCGCGGTCAGGCGCAGGGGTAACCCGCTGAACAGATTCGACATTGAACCTCCATGGTAGGAAAACGTTTTCCAGCTACCGGGGATTCTACGACCCCTGTTCGGGGGTCGTCAAGGAAAGCGGTTGCTGCACCGGTATGCATGCGGCCGGCCCGCCATACTCGAGTCATGACTCACCGACGCGCGACCGCGGCCGTCGCCCTGGCGGCGCTGCTCTGCCTGACCGGCTGCGCGGCCAGCCCGGTCGACGTGAAGGGGCGTGTGCTCGGCTTCGACGGCGAACCGCGCGCGGGCTGCTCGATCGTCGCCGACGCCCTGTCGGGCGGGCCGGTCGCCGAGTTCGCGCAGGTGAGCGGATCCGACGGCCGCCACAGCCGGAGCTTTCCACCCGGCCGTTACCGGATCACCGCGTATTGCGGCGACGAGACCGGCTCGGTCACCGTCGATGCGTCGACGCCCGAGGGCGGGTCCACCGACATCGTCGTGGGCGAGTAACAACCGGCGGGTTTCGATACGGTCGCCAGCGCGACCTACTCAACCGGCAGAGCAGGTGGGTTAGCGCGGGGGCGGCGAGAGGAAGAGATCGACCGACGTGGCCGGGATCGTGCGGGTGCTGTAGGTGAACGGCACGGCGTTGTACTCTTCGAGATCGACGGTACCGTCGGCGTTGACCGCCTTGACGTACGCGACGTGGTTCTTGCCCCACCAGGCGATGTCGCCGGCGACGGGCGAGTTGCTGGTCGGCCAGCCGTGGGCCTCCCACGCGGCCTTGAAGTCGCGGGCGTTTCCGCCGTTCGGGGTGAGGTAGCCCCACGTGTACTTGAACGGAGCCGAGGTGCTGCCGGCGTCGCGGTTCATGCGCCAGACGACGAAGTCGACGCACTCGCGGTAGATGTAGCGCAACGGCGAGAGCTGCTTGAGCGGCCCGGCGCGGAACGGGTAGTCGTCGCCCGCGGCCGCAGCACTCGTCGACGGGTTGTAGACGGCCGAGCGGATGGATGCGGAACGCGCCGTCGCGGCGGCGGCGGCAGCTGCGGCCGCAGCACGGGTGCTGGCCAGCTCGGCGACGGTCGTGGCAGAGAACGTCTCGCGCTCGCTCTCGTAGCGGGCGGCGCTGTCGGAGACCTCGACGGTGACCGACTCGACGTCGGCGTAGGTGACTTCTTCTTGCACCGGCTCGAACGCGAACGCCGGCAGGGCCATCGGAGCGACCAGCATGGCGACAGCGCCGATGACGAGAACCGAGGTCGCCTGCTTGCGGAGCCCGAAGCCCGTGCGACGTGCCGAGATTGCACGACGCGTGGTCAGAACGGGCTCGTTAGCCAAGAAGAATCGACCTTCCGAAAGTGGGGATGTCGGGCGGAAATGCGCCACACAATAGGTCGAGCTTAGGGCAGGGCGGCGCCGAGCGCGAGGTTTTATTTCGGAATGGTAACGGTGGGCTACGCCGCGGGCGCGAGATATTCTTCCCAGTCGGGCAGGGCGCGCTCGATTCCCCGGGCCATCCACGACGCCCCGTTCGGCGGTCGCGGCGTGGTGCGCAACCGCCAGTTCATCTCGCTCGGGGTGCGGTCGCCCTTCACGTTGTTGCACTTCAGGCAGCAGGCCACGAGGTTCTCCCAGGTGTCTTTGCCCCCGCGCGACCGCGGCGTGATGTGGTCGATCGTGGTGGCCGACGAGGCGCAGTAGCCGCAGCGGCTGTTGTCGCGGCGCAGCACACCCCGGCGCGAGACGGGCACGTTGCGCCCGCTCGGCAGCCGCACGTAACGGCGCAGGATGATGACCGACGGCCTGTCCCAGGCACCCGTCAAGCCGAATACCGGATGCTCGCCATCCGAAGCAATGATCGTCGCCTTTTCATTCATCACGAGCACGAGCGCTCGCTTGAAGGACACAACGCCAAGGGGCTCGTAGCCCGCGTTCAGTACCAGTGTGCGCATTGTCATCCTTCCGAAAGCGCCTGCACGGCTTGCAGGCATTCGACATGCGTTTCCCGGGTGCAACGGTGGTACTAGGACAAACAAAAAGGCACTGTCAGTGTGACAGTGCCTGATTGGTACGCGCGCGTATAAATACGTCGCGAGAACCGCTGAGTCGTGCGGGCAGACAGGCGCAAACGTCCGTGGTTCGGATGCTGCGCTCGCTGTGCATCGGCTCTCCTAGAACTCGTTGAACTCCAAGGCTTACAGGTTAACCCAAAATCGGCGAACCACAACCAAGTGGCCCGCCGATTCAGGTGAAGGTTTCTAGACGCCGATGCGAACGATGTAGTACGAGCTCGTCCAGATCGGGCGGATGCTCACGACGCCGCCGGCACGCGGGGCGTCCATGATGTTGCCGTTGCCCATGTAGATGCCGTCGTGGCCCGACATGATCACGAGGTCGCCGGGCACGGCGTCTTCGATCGCGATGCGCGAGCCGGCCGCGGCCTGTCCGCTCACCGAGTGGGGAAGCGAGACGCCGAACTGGGCGTAGACGAACTGGATGAAGCCCGAGCAGTCGAAGCCCGAGGGGTTCGCGCCGCCGTAGACGTACGGAGTGCCGAGGTACTGCTGTCCGACTGCCGCGACCTTGGCGAGGTCGAAGCTCGGGTAGGGCGGGTTGGCCAGGAAGTCGGCCGACGACGGACCGCTGTACGACCCGTACGTCGAAGCGAACTGCGTGCGCATACGCGTCGCGGCGAGCTCGGCCTCGGTGGTCGCACCGAAGGCGTCGCGCTCGACGGTCGTCTCGGCGGCTCCCTTGTCGACGAACACGGTCTGCGCGTCGCTGGCCTTGTACTCCTCGAGGGCGACCGACGCTTCGAGCTCGGCGGTGTCGTCAGCGGGGGCGAACGCGTAGGCGGGGAGGGCGACCGTCGCGAACAGGCCCGGAACGATGACCGCGGTGACGGCGACGCTCAGAACGCTCGAGCGGCGCTTCTTCCTGGCGGCGACGGCGGCCGGCTTCGGGCCGAATGCCGAAAGGTCGGGAGTGCCGAGAACTGCGGGCGATGCGGAGGTGGCTAACGCCTTGCGCTCGGCGGCCGATGCGGATCGCCGGGATTTTCGGGTCTGGCGGCGCGAGATGAAGTTCGGGTCTTCGGTGGGGGTGTTCTGGGGTGGTTCTGATGCCAAGAGATTTGACCTCCTGCGTCCCGGCAACTCTAGGTCGTTGCCCATTCACGTTTCGTATATATATTCACGTATCAGCACCGGGAGAAAGGTGAACGAGACGTCCCGCGCTGAGTCCGGACCGGGGGTTTGGTCGCACGGACTAGAAGACACTAAACGATGAAAACGGGCGTTGTCACCTTTTCGTGATAATTCGGATCGAACCTGTTAACAAGCTGAAACGATAAAAAATCTAGACCCCGACGAAGATGTGCACGGCGACCTCGTTGGGCAGCTCGAGCCCTTCGCCGAACCCGTCGACGGCGACGAACACGTACGAACCGGCGGCGGAGATGTTCGCCGTCGCGCCGGGCATCACGCCGGCGGACTGCAGCTGCTGCAGGAGTTCGGGCTCGAACTGCACCGGTTCGCCCAGGCGACGGATGACAGCGCTCACGGTCTCGGACGTTGCAGACACCCGCTCGACCAGGTTGACGACGCCGTCCATAAACGCGGGGGCGGCGGTGTGACCGAGCTCGTCGAGGCCGGGGATCGGGTTGCCGTAGGGCGACTCGGTGGGGTTGCCGAGCATCTCGAGGATGCGGCGCTCCACCTGCTCGCTCATCACGTGCTCCCAGCGGCAGGCCTCGTCGTGCACGTAGGCCCAGTCGAGTCCGATCACGTCGGCGAGCAGTCGCTCGGCGAGACGGTGCTTGCGCATCACGTGCACCGCCTTGCTGCGGCCCTCGTGCGTCAGCTCGAGGTGGCGGTCGCCTTCGACCACGACCAGGCCGTCGCGCTCCATGCGCCCGATGGTCTGCGAGACGGTGGGGCCGGAGTGGCCGAGTCGCTCGGAAATGCGCGCACGCAGGGGCACGATGTGCTCCTCCTCGAGATCGAGGATCGTACGCAGGTACATCTCAGTGGTATCAACAAGATCCGTCATCGAGGCCCTCCAGATGGCGCGCGGTAATTAAGGCTTAAGACTACTTGTTTGATAACCCCTCTCATTGACGTTGTACTCCCACGGCGGAAAGTGGAGCGTATTCGACTCCTACAATTGGAAAATGTCGACGATCGTGATTCCCACAGACCTCCTTCCCGTTGATGGCCGCTTCGGTTGCGGACCTTCCAAGGTGCGCCCCGAGCAGCTCGCCTACCTGGCCGGAGCCGGCTCCGCGATCATGGGCACCTCGCACCGCCAGGCCCCCGTGAAGAACCTCGTCGGGCGCGTGCGATCCGGTCTGGGCGACCTGTTCCGCCTGCCCGCCGGTTACGAGGTCGTTATGGGCAACGGCGGATCGACCGCCTTCTGGGACGCGGCCGCCTTCGGCCTCATCGAGAAGCGCAGCGAGCACCTGACCTTCGGCGAGTTCGGGTCGAAGTTCGGCGCCGCCGCGAAGACCCCCTGGCTCGAGGCCCCGCACATCATCAACGCCGCCGGCGGATCGCGCGCCGAGATCGAGGTGCTCGAGGGCATCGACACCTACGCGTGGCCGCAGAACGAGACATCCACCGGTGTTATGGCTCCGGTCACCCGCGTGAACGGCGACCCGGGCGCGCTCACCGTCATCGACGCGACGAGCGCCGCCGGCGGAATCGACTTCGACGCCAGCCAGGCCGACGTCTACTACTTCGCGCCGCAGAAGAACTTCGCCTCCGACGGCGGCCTGTGGTTCGCCCTGTTCTCCCCCGCCGCCATCGAGCGGGTCGAGCGGATCGCCGCGAGCGGGCGCTACATTCCCGAGTTCCTCTCCATCAAGAACGCGATCGACAACTCGCGCCTCGAGCAGACGCTGAACACCCCCGCCATCGCGACGCTGCTGATGCTCGAGAACCAGGTCGAGTGGATGAACGGCAACGGAGGGCTCGCCTGGGCCGACGCGCGCACGAAAGAGTCGTCGGGTGCGCTGTACGAGTGGGCGGATGCCGCGGCTTTCGCCACCCCGTTCGTGACGAACCCCGACCACCGGTCACAGGTCGTCGTCACGATCGACTTCGACGACGCCATCGACGCGGCGAACATCGCCAAGGTGCTGCGCGCCAACGGCATCGTCGACACCGAGCCGTACCGCAAGCTCGGCCGCAACCAGTTGCGCGTCGCGACCTTCACCGCGATCGAGCCCGACGACGTACGCCAGCTGATCGCGTCGATCGACTACGTGGTGGGCGCGCTCTAGGCTGCTGCCGGTTGAGTAGGCCGCCCGCGGCCGTATCGAAACCTCGTGAGGGTCTCGATACGGTCGCAGAGCGACCTACTCGACCGGCGTACGGTGGGCCGCAGGCGGCCCTACTCAACCAACCGTCTCGCGGCCTAGGCTGGCCGCATGAAGCTGTGGCTGAAGGACTCGGAGCGCAAGCCCGATCCAGCGCCGGTGAAGACCGACGACCGCAAGGCCGTGCTCGCCGGGCTCGCGGTCTGGATCGTGGCACTGGTGGTCGTGCTCGTCGCACAGCCGCAGCCCGAGACGATCTACACCTGCGCGGTCGGCATCGTGCTCGGACTCGTCGGCCTGATCTACACGAACGCGCGGCGCCGGGCCTAGCCCGGGGCGCAGAAAACGCCGGTCGCCCGAGGGCGGCCGGCGTTCTGGGTTCTACGGGTTAGAAGAGCCGGTTCGACTCTTTCTCGTCGCTCTCGTCGTCGCCGGTTCCGTCGTCGTCGGACTCGGGCCCGTCGGAGGCGTCGTCGTCGTCGTCGGACACCTCGGCGACATCGTCGAGCTCGTCGATCGAGATGCCGTCGACGTCGCCGCCGTGCACGACGTGAATCACGTCGTCATCGTCATCGTCGTCATCATCATCGTCGTCGTCGGCGTCTTCGTCGTCCGACTCGTCATCGTCGGTCTCGTCTGACTCGTCGTCGTCATCCGACTCGTCGTCACTGTCGTCGTCCGCGTCATCCGAATCGTCGACTATTTCGCCGGCGGCGATCTGCGCGGCCTTGTACTCGGCGAGGCGGTCGCTCCACGGCACCCAGTCGGGTGAGAGCAGCGCCCCCTCGGCCGGCATGAGCTCGACCTCGAGAACGCTCGGCTCGGCGTCGGGCAGGGTGGAGACGCTGACGGTCCACTTCCAGCCGGGGTAGCCGGGCAGGGCGCACTCGAAGAGAACGGAGACGACGCCGTCGCTCTCGACGACCTCGCCAGCGGGGTCGCCGATCGTCGAGACCGGGGTGATCTCGAGCAGGGCCGCGTAGGCGACGTCAAACGTCGTCGACTCAGGCATCGAGCTCGTCTGCAACCTTGCGCAGCATCTGCGCGATCTTGCCGCTGTGGCTCTTGTCGGGGTACCGGCCTCGCTTGAGGTTGGAGCCGATGCCGTCGAGCAGCTTGACGAGGTCTTCGACGATGATCGCCATGTCGTCGGCCGGCTTGCGGTTGAGCTTGGCGAGGCTGGGCGGCGATTCGAGCACGCGCACGGACAGCGCCTGCGCACCCTTCTTGCCGTCGGCGATGCCGAATTCGAGCTTGGTGCCCGCCTTGACTCCTACCGTGCCCGCAGGGAGTGCGGACGCGTGCAAGAAGACCTCTTGGCCGTCATCTGCACTGATGAAGCCGAAGCCCTTCTCTTCGTCGTAAAATTTGACCTTGCCGGTTGGCATCGCGTAACTCCCTTATGAATGGTGCTCAATCGTAGAGGCACCACTGTGGCCCTATCCTTGGTACCGTGGCAAAAAATAACCCGGTAGACGTCAATCGTAACGAACGCATCCTCGCGTATATGCTCGCGTCGGCAATTGGTCTCTCGGTTCTCGCCATTATCGCCATCCTGGCCGGCACCGGCCTCGGCGTGCGCGACTTCGACGAGGGCATCTGGCCCATCGTCATCGTGCTGCCCAACATCGGTTTCCCCATCGGAATCATCCTGCTCGTCGTGCTCGTCATCGTGAGCGCCCGCAGGAAGAGCCGCGCGGCCAGGGATGCCGGCAACTAGCAACTCCACGCTCGCGCTGGCCGGCCGGCTGCGTTCGCTGGGTGACTCCGAGCTCGTAGCCCTTCTCCGCGCCCGCGGGGTGCGCGACGTCGGTATCGCCGACTTCTTCGACCTCGCCGAGAAGCTCCTCGACCGCGCCTCGGTGCAGTCGGCGCTCTCGACCCTCGACCGCCCCACCCTCACCACGCTCGCGGCCCTCGCCGACGCCGAGTCGGGCGTCGCCACGGTCGCCGAGATCGGCGCGCGGTTGGGTGCGCTCGGCGCGCCGTCGACGGATGACACGGTCGCCGAGCACCTCGCGACGACACTCGAGCTCGGGCTCGCGGGCCACGACGCCGACGGCTACACCGCGTGGGACGCGGTCGTCGAGCAGCTCGCCGAGTGGCCGGCGCTCGGGCTCCCTGGTCTTGTCGAGCTCGCCACGGGTTGGGCGCCCGAGCACCACGACGCCGAGCCGCATCCGACCACCGACGGCCTCGCCGCCGACCACGCGTTCGCCACCACCATGGCCGTCGCCGAGCTCGTGGCGGAGCACCAGCACGAGCCGGCCCGCGAGCTCGCCAAAGGCGGCCTCGCGCTGCCGGACGCGAAACGGCTGGCCGCCGCGGCATCCGTCACCCTCGACGACGTCGCAGACCTGCAGCGCATCGCCGAACGTGCGGGCCTCATCGCGCTCGAGGGCGGCCAGTGGTCGGCGACCTCCGAGGCCGCGCCCTGGCTGCTGCTGTCGACGCCCGAGGTGTGGGCGCGGCTCGCGGCGTCGTGGCTGGCCGAGCTGCCCGCCGACATCCGCGCGCTGTTGGCCGGCCGCACCCACGACCGCTGGGACGAGGAGTTCGAGTCGCTCGTCGCCTGGCTCTACCCCGCCGGCGGCGAGTGGATGCGCGAACGCGTCACCACGCGCATCCGCGACGCCGAGCTGCTCGGCATCATCGCCAAGGCCACGCCGTCGATGCCCGGCACCCTCCTTCTCACCGAGGGGCCGGATGCCGCGGCTCGCGCCATGGCGACGCTGCTGCCGCGCGAGGTCGAGCAGGTCTACCTGCAGCACGACCTCTCCATCGTGTCGCCCGGGCCGCTCGCCCCGCGGCTCGACGCCCGGCTGCGTACCATCGCCGCGGTCGAGAGCCACGCGCTCGCGTCGAGCTACCGTGTGTCGCTCGCGAGCGTGAACCGCGCGTTGACCCTCGGCGAGACGGCAGAGTCGATCACCGAGTTTCTCGGCGAGATCTCACTCACCGGTATCCCGCAGCCGCTCGCGTACCTCATCGCCGACGCGTCGACCCGCTACGGCCTGGTGCGCGTCGGCACCGACGACGCCGGCAGCTACGTGCGCTCGACCGACGACAACCTGCTCGGCGCTCTCTTGGTCGACCAGGGGCTCACGCCGCTCGCGCTCGTGCGCGGCGCCGACGGCCGCGCGCACAGCCGCTATGACGAGAGCACCGTGTTCTGGTCGCTGAACGAGGCGCGCTACCCGGTCGCCGTCGAAGACGCCGAGGGCACGATCGTGCCCATCGCCCGACGCCGCGCCCCCGCGGTGGTGCAGGCCGAGGTCGCCGATCCGGCGGTCGCCATCGCCGAACGGCTGAAGCAGGCCGCCCCCGAAACGACGCAGGACAACGACCGCGCCTGGCTCGAACGACAGCTAGACGCGGCCGTCAAGGCCCGGCTCACCATCAGCGTGACGGTGACCGTTCAGGACGGTTCATCCGCCGTCTTCGTCTTGGAGCCGACCGGCCTCGGCGGCGGGCGTCTGCGCGGGCGCGACCGCAAGGCGGACATCGAACGCACCCTTCCGCTCAGTCGCATCACCTCGGTCAGCAGCGCGGTCTAAGCTGTCGAGGTGAATTCGCCCGAAGCACCCAACGGACCGCTGATCGTTCAGAGTGACCGAACGGTTCTGCTGGAGGTGGCGCACCCGCTCGCCGACGACGCCCGCCACGACCTCTCGGTGTTCGCCGAGCTCGAGCGGGCTCCCGAACACATCCACACCTACCGCATCACGAAGCTGGGGCTGTGGAACGCGCGCGCCGCCGGCCACACCTCGGCCGACATGCTGGCGACGCTCGAGAAGTATTCGAAGTACGCGATCCCGCAGGTGGTGTCGGTCGACATCACCGAGACGGTCGGCCGCTACGGCCGCCTCGTGATCGAGCGCGACGAGGAAGGCGTGCTGTTGCTGACGGCGACCGATTCCGCGGTGCTCGCCGAGATCGCCCGCGGCAAGAAGGTCGCCGCCCTGCTCTTCGAGCGCAGGGGCGAGAACACCTACGTCGTGCAGGCGTGGGCGCGGGGGCAGCTCAAGCAGGAGCTGCTGAAGATCGGCTGGCCGGCCGAAGACCTAGCCGGCTACACCCCCGGAACCCCGCACGAGATCGCGCTGCTCGACAACGGCTGGCACCTGCGGCCATACCAGAACGACGCCGTGAACAGCTTCTTCGAGCAGGGCTCGGGCGTGGTCGTGCTCCCCTGCGGTGCGGGCAAGACGCTCGTCGGCGCCGGGGCCATGGCGGTCGGCAAGACCAACACCCTGATTCTCGTGACCAACACCGTCTCGGCCCGCCAGTGGCGCAACGAGCTGCTCAAGCGCACCACCCTCACCGAAGAGGAGGTCGGCGAATACTCCGGCCTGGTGAAAGACGTCAAGCCGGTCACGATCGCGACGTACCAGATGCTCACGGCGAAGAGGAAGGGCGAGTACGCCCACCTCGCGCTGCTCGACGCGCTCGACTGGGGACTCGTGATCTACGACGAGGTGCACCTGCTGCCCGCCCCCGTGTTCAAACTCACCGCCGACCTGCAGGCGCGCCGTCGCCTCGGACTCACCGCGACGCTCGTGCGTGAAGACGGCCGCGAGGGCGACGTGTTCAGCCTCATCGGCCCCAAGCGCTTCGACGCCCCGTGGAAGGAGATCGAGGCCCAGGGCTTCATCTCGCCCGCGAGCTGCTACGAGGTGCGCATCGACCTGCCGCAGCAGGACCGGCTCGAGTACGCGGCCTCGGCCGACGACGTGCGCTACCGCCTCGCCGCGACGGCCCCCGCCAAGCTCGACGTGGTGAAGCGCCTCGTCGCCAAGCACGAGGGCGAGCAGATTCTGGTGATCGGCCAGTACCTCGACCAGATCGACGAGCTCGCGGAGGCACTCGACGCCCCGGCGCTCACCGGCTCGACCCCGGTGGCCGAGCGCGAGCGGCTGTACCAGTCGTTCCGCGACGGCACGACGAAGGTGCTCGTGGTCTCGAAGGTCGCCAACTTCTCGGTCGACCTGCCCGAGGCGACCGTGGCGATCCAGGTCTCCGGCTCGTTCGGGTCACGCCAGGAAGAGGCCCAGCGACTCGGCCGCCTGCTGCGCCCGAAAGAGAGCGGACTGCCCGCGAACTTCTACACGCTCGTCGCCCGGGACACCGTCGACCAGGACTTCGCGCAGAACCGCCAACGCTTTCTCGCCGAGCAGGGCTACAGCTACACGATCCTCGACTCGGACACCCTCGACGCCGCGGCCTGATTGCCGGTCGAGTAGGCCGCTTGCGGCCGTATCGAAACCTCGCACGCTGGCCGGACTGCCGGCTGAGTAGGCCGCTTGCGGCCGCATCGAAACCTCGCACGCAGGCCGGATTTCGATACGCGCCGGAGACGGCGCTACTCAATCAGCGGCGGTGCCAGCGCGCCCGTATCGCAGCAGCAGCGTGTTCTCATGCTTGAGCACGCGCGTCAGGGCGAGGTGCGCGGGCGCGGCGAGCGGGCCGCGCGCGATGCGCGACGCGTCGCCCGCCTCGAGCCGCGCGGCCACGGTGAGGCACAGCTCGTCGACGGCGTCGGCCGCGATGAGCGAGCCGAACAGCGACGGCCCACCCTCGTTCAGCACGTGGGTCAAGCCGCGCTCGTGCAGGCCGGCGAGCGCGAGCGGCACGTCGACGTGCTCCGCACCCGCCACGATCACGTCGGCGAGCCCGTCGAACCGGGCGAGCCCGTCGGCGGTGGCCCGCGTGGTGGTGATGATCACCGGACGCACCGGCGCATCCGAAAAAATCGTCGACGCGGGGTCGAGGTCGAGAGATCCCGAGACGATCGCGAACACCGGATGCGCCGGAAGCCCGCGCTTCTCACGCCACCGCGCGGAGTCGTCGGTCACCCGCAGCGCCCCGTACCCCTCGTCGCGCACGGTGCCCGCGCCGACCAGCACGACGTCGCTCACCCGGCGCAGCAGTTCGAACAGGCGCTTGTCCGACGCGTCGCCCAGCCCGCCGGAGACGGGCTCGCCAGAGTCGCCGGCCGTCGTCGCCGCGCCGTCGACGCTCGAGACGAAGTTGACCCGCAGCCACGGGCCCTTCGGAACGGCGAGGTCGGCGATCAGCTCGTCGTCGCTCAGGTCGTCGAGCGGTTCGGGCCAGAGTTGGTCGATGCGGGGCTGATCGATGCGGGGGCTCGTCATACGCCCATGTTATGGCGCAGGTAGGCGGGCTCTCGTAGCCCCAGCAGCGCCTCGGTCATGCGCATCGCGGCGACGCTGGCACGCACGTCGTGCATACGCACGATGCGGGCGCCCTTCATGACGCAGGCCACGGCCGCGGCGAGCGAGCCCTCGAGCCGGTCGGCTTTCGTCGCATCCAGAACCTCGCCGACGAAGTCTTTGCGCGACACCGCGACGAGCGTCGGCAGGCCGATCGCGACCACCTCGTCGAGCCGCCGGGTGAGCTCGATCGAGTGCAGGGTGTTCTTGTTCAGGTCGTGTCCGGGGTCGACGACGAGCCGGTCGAGCGCGACGCCGGCCGCGACCGCCCGGGCCACCCGGTCGCGCAGAAACCCGACGACCTCGAGCACCACGTCGCCGTATTCGGGGCGCGGCGGTTCCGACCGGGGCGGCGCGAGGCTGTGCGTGAGCACGAGGGTCGCGTCGCTCGCGGCGACGACGCCCGCCATGTTCTCGTCCCAGAGTCCGCTGGTGTCGTTGATCACGCCGGCGCCGGCCGCGATGCTCAGCCGTGCGACCTCGGCACTGAAGGTGTCGACCGAGACGACGATGTCGGATGCCGCGTGGATCGCCTCCACGACGGGAACCACCCGGTCGATCTCCTCCTGCAACGACACCGCAGGGCCCCGCCCGAACGGCACTCCCCCGATGTCGACGAGGTCGGCACCGTCGCGTTCGGCGGCCAGCGCGGCCGCCACCGCCGCGTCGAGGGCGAACGTCGCCCCGTCGTCGTAGAACGAATCGGGGGTGCGGTTGACGATGGCCATGACCGAGACGCGGCCGGCGAGATCGAGCTGCTTCACTGTCCCAGTCTGCCGTCATCGACGCGGCACACACGACTCCCAGACAAACTCCAGACAACTCGCAGATACTGGAGCCATGACTGACGGCCCCAAGATTCTGATCGTTGACGACGAACCGAACATCCGCGACCTGCTCACCACCAGCCTGCGTTTCGCCGGCTTCGCTGTGCGCGCGGTCGGAAACGGTGCCGGTGCGATCTCCGCGGTTCTCGAAGAAGAACCCGACCTCATCATCCTCGATGTCATGCTGCCGGACATCAACGGCTTCGGCGTGACGAAGCGTCTCCGGGCATCCGGCTACACCGCCCCGATCCTCTTCCTCACGGCGAAAGACGATACCGAAGACAAGATCACCGGCCTCACCGTCGGCGGCGACGACTACGTGACCAAGCCGTTCTCGCTCGACGAGATCGTGGCCCGCATCAAGGCGATCCTGCGACGCACCATGCAAGACGACGAAGAGGCCGTCATCCGCGCCGGCGAACTCACGATGGACCAGGACACGCACGAGGTCACCATCGGCTCGGAGCAGATCGAACTCAGCCCCACCGAGTTCAAACTGTTGCGCTACCTCATGCTCAACCCGAACCGTGTTCTGTCGAAGGCGCAGATTCTCGACCACGTCTGGGAGTACGACTTCAACGGCGACGCGGGTATCGTCGAGAGCTACATCAGCTATCTGCGACGCAAGCTCGACCACCTGTCGGCCGAGCCGATCATCCAGACCAAGCGTGGGTTCGGGTACATGCTCAAAACCACCACGCGAGCGTGACCAGAAAGACCCACATGACCGACGCGCTCACCACGCGTTGGAACGCGACCTCGCTTCGCACCAAGATGACGACGGTGAGCGTTCTCCTGCTCACCCTCGGCCTCTTGGTGGCGGGGCTCGGGTCGATGTCGGTTCTGCGCACCTATCTCACGCAAGACGCCGACGCGAAGATCAACAACGTGCTCGCGACCATCAACGACCAGGTCATCCAACTCGACGACCGGCTCGACGGGAGCCTCACCTGTGTCGTCACGCCGACGCTGACGTCGTACTACATCGCCGCCGTCGACGAGTCCGGCGGACTGATGTGTACCAACCGCACCGGCACCTCACCGCACCCCGCGACAGACGAACTGCGCGAGGCGAACATCTGGTCGCAAGACGAAGCCGTCACGGTCAACAGCGACCCGGGGTCGGGCCACTGGCGGGTCGTCAGTGCCCCGCGCTCCACGAACTCGGGCCACTTCCTCAGCGTCATCGTCGGCTACAACCTCAGCGAGATCGACGGCGTCATCTCCCGCTACGCCGCCATCTTTATGTTCTTCGGGCTCACGGTCGTGATTCTCGGCGGGGCGCTCACACGTCTGCTCGTGACATCCACCTTCAATCCCCTGCGTGAGGTCGAGGCGACGGCCGCCCGCTTCGCCGCGGGAGACTTCACCCAGCGCCTCGGCGGCGCGACCCAGAACACCGAGGTCGGCCGCCTCAACCGCTCGCTCAACGCCATGCTCAGCCAGATCGACCGGGCGTTCGCCGACCGCGCGAAGACCATCGACCAGATGCGCCGCTTCGTCGGCGACGCCAGCCACGAGCTGCGCACACCGCTCGTGTCGGTGCGCGGCTACGCCGAGCTGTACCGCATGGGCGCGCTGCAGAAGCCCGAAGACGTCGCCCAGGCCATGGAGCGCATCGAGAAGGAAGCCATCCGCATGGGCGAGCTGGTGACCGACCTGCTCGAGCTGGCCCGCATCGACGAAGCCAAGCCGCTGCAGCTCGCCGAGGTCGACCTGATCCCGCTGGCTAACGACGCCGCCCTCGACGCCATGGCCTCGTCTCCCGACCGGCAGGTGACCGTGGTCGTGACCGAGATCAGCCCGCCCGAGATCATCGATACGACCGACAGTGCGGATGTCGCGGACGTCACCCGCCCCTCGGCGATGGCCACCGGGCCGATCGCTTTCGCGGGTGCGACCTTCGCCCGCCTGCGTCGCCGCCCGCGCGTCACCAAGCCCGAGACGAGCGAGGGCGGAGTGGTCTACACGGCTGCGACCGCACCGCGCGCGCTCGTGCTGGCCGAAGAGAACAAGATCCGGCAGGTCATCACGAACCTCATGGGCAACGCGATGCGGTTCTCGCCCGCGGGCACTCCCCTCGAGATCGGCGTGGAGGCCGACCGCGCCCAGGGCCTGGCGATCATCTCGGTGATCGACCACGGCGAGGGCATCCCGCCGCAGATCCGCGAGAAGATCTTCCAGCGGTTCTGGCGGGCCGACACCTCCCGCAACCGCGACACCGGCGGCAGCGGACTCGGGCTGGCCATCGTCGCGTCGATCGTCGCCGCGCACAAGGGCGAGGTCGAGGTCGTGGAGACGCCCGGCGGCGGCGCGACCTTCCGGGTCGTGCTTCCTCTCCTCCAAGAGGCTCCCACGGTCGAGGAAACCCCCAGTCCCACCGTCTGACCGTCCCGTGCCGCCTCGCGTGGCTACCGTCGGGGTATGACCAGATACCAGGTAGACAGTGACGAAGTTCTCGGCACGAGCGCGGCCGTCCGCGGCAGCATCTCGCGCATCCAGGCAGAGGTGGCGGCCATGCACGCCCAGCTCGTGAACCTGCAATCGTCGTGGAGCGGCCCGGCCGCGGCCGCGTTCCAGAGCCTCGCCACCGAGTGGCGGGCAACCCAGCAGCGCGTCGAAGAGAACCTCGCCGCGATCAACCAGGCGCTCGGCGCGGCCGGCCAGCAGTACGCCGACATCGAGGCGACGAACACGCGTATGTTCGCGCACTAGCCCGCAACGCGAAAACGGGCGGCCTCCGTGAGGAGACCGCCCGTCGGCGTTGTTCTGGTGGCTGGACTTAGAAGTCCATGCCGCCCGACGGGTCACCCATGGGTGCAGGGTTCTTCTCGGGCTTGTCGGCGACAACGGCCTCGGTCGTCAGGAACAGGCCCGCGATCGATGCAGCGTTGAGCAGAGCGGAACGCGTGACCTTCACCGGGTCGTTGATTCCGGCAGCGAGCATGTCGACGTACTCGCCGGTCGCGGCGTTGAGGCCCTGGCCGACGGGGAGGTGACGCACCTTGTCGGCGACGACGCCCGGCTCGAGACCGGCGTTGAGCGCGATCTGCTTGAGCGGTGCGTCGATCGCGACGCGCACGATGTTCGCGCCGGTCGCTTCGTCGCCGACGAGGTCGGTGACTGCTGCGGACTCGAAGGCGATCTTGCCGGCCTGGATGAGGGCGACGCCACCACCGGCGACGATGCCCTCTTCGACGGCTGCCTTGGCGTTGCGCACTGCGTCTTCGATGCGGTGCTTGCGCTCCTTGAGCTCGACCTCGGTCGCGGCTCCGGCCTTGATGACTGCGACGCCGCCGGCCAGCTTGGCCAGGCGCTCCTGCAGCTTCTCGCGGTCGTAGTCGGAGTCGGTGTTCTCGATCTCGGCACGGATCTGCTTGACGCGACCGGCGATGGCGTCGGCGTCGCCGGTGCCCTCGATGATCGTGGTCTCGTCCTTGGTGATGACGACCTTGCGGGCGCGGCCCAGGAGGTCGAGGGTGGCGTTCTCGAGCTTGAGACCGACCTCCTCGGAGATGACCTGGCCACCGGTGAGGATGGCGATGTCCTGCAGCTGCGCCTTGCGACGGTCGCCGAAGCCGGGAGCCTTGACGGCGACCGACTTGAAGATGCCACGGATCTTGTTCACAACGAGAGTCGCGAGAGCCTCGCCGTCGACGTCTTCCGCGATGATGAGGAGCTGCTTGCCCGACTGGATGACCTTGTCGACGATCGGCAGGAGGTCCTTGATGTTGGAGATCTTGCCGTTGACGATGAGGATGTAGGGGTCTTCGAAGACCGCTTCCTGGCGCTCGGGGTCGGT